>ERZ1034842.169-NODE-169-length-34151-cov-24.270002_pt1 | contig 34151 bp, 18 predicted proteins | sample MGYA00520634_ERZ1034842 | MGnify/ENA primary metagenome ERZ1034842 (study PRJEB33766, sample SAMN09781734) | gut metagenome | biome: gut microbiome | host: Homo sapiens | place: Madagascar | study: EMG produced TPA metagenomics assembly of the PRJNA485056 data... | reverse complement strand
CGCCGGAGCGGTGCTTAAGCCGTCAGGCGGGAATTGTGCGGTATTGCCTTAGATATATATTTGCAATCGGCTCCTTCTATTTATAGGAGCTTCATGCGTCCGTTTTATTCCGGCGCTTTCATGCTCTCTACCATCGAAATGCGTTTCAGCAGCCGCTGCATGACCAGGTTGACCAGCGTGCTGAACAGCAGGGTCAGGGCAATGGCGTAGGCAAAGCTTTGGGGGTAGATCTGCCGCCCAAACATGACGGCATCGACTTCCACCGTGGTGATGACGAAGCTGTGCAGGGCAATGCCGCCTGCCAGGCCTAACAGCGTGCCGATCAGCGTTAAGGCCACGCTCTCGCGGTTAACGTAGGCGTAGACCTCTGGGTCGTAGAAGCCCAGCACCTTGATGGTGGCGATCTCCTTGACACGCTCGGCAATGTTGATGTTGGAGAGGTTATACAGCACCACGAACGCCAGCGATGCCGCACAGACGATGATGAGCACGACCACTGCATCGATGGAGTTAAGCATGTTGAGTACCTGGTTCACGTTGTCCTGCGTGAAGTTCAGGCTGGCCACATTGTCCATCGTCAGCAGGTCCGCCGAGAGGGTATCGCGGGCTTCCTGGGTGTCTTCGGGCAGGATGCTCATGATTGCGTTGTAGGCGGGAGCTTCGCCAAAACCGGCCTCGTACACCGCCGGGCTGAGGTAAACGTAATTGCTGACGTAATGCTCGCACACACCGCTGACAGTGAAGTCAGCTGTCTTATTGTCGCTGTTAGTCAGGGTAATGGTGTCCCCTGCCTTTACACCCAGGGTCTTGGCCATCTTTTCGGTCACGACCACGCCCTGCTGCCCCAGCGGCGCCGCCTTGCGGGAGAGGCGTTCGTGCAGGTCAGCAAACTCAGCAAACTTGTCCACATCCTGGGGAACCATGAGGTAGACGTCCATCTCACCGTTGGGGCCATCCTGCCGGGTGGATTCCATGGCAACAGTCAGCGAATCGGTGACGTTTTCCTTATTATAAAGGTAGTCGTAAACAGGGCCGCTTTCGGTGGCCTCCTGCTTGGTGACGATGGTCATCAGGTCGTAGTGGTAAATGTCGCCGTACTGCTTGGTGATGATGGAGTTCAGCGAATCCGAGATGCCGAAGCCCGCCACCAGCAGCGAGGTGCAGCCCGCCACGCCGATGACCGTCATCCAGAAGCGCTTTTTGTAGCGCAGCAGGTTGCGGCAGGTAACTTTCCAGCTGAAGGGCAGCCGCCGCCACAGCGTGGTGATGCGTTCCAGCAAAATGCGCTTGCCGGCCTTGGGGGCGCGGGGCAGCATGAGGGCCGCCGGGTTCTCCTGCAAGGTGGTGCGGCAGGCCAGCGCCGTGATGCCCACGGTGAGCAGGATAAGGGTGCCGCCCGCAAGCAACGCCTGGCTCAACCGCCAGGGGGTGGCAATAGACGGCATATAATACATCATTTCATAGGCGGACCAGATGATGGACGGGAAGGCCTTGAAGCCGACGGCCAGTCCGGCTACTGTGCCCGCTGCAGCCGCCGTGAAGGCGTAGATCAGGTACTTTTGCATGATGGCTGCGCCCGAATAGCCCAGGGCTTTCAGCGTTCCGATCTGCAGGCGTTCTTCCTCGACCATGCGGGTCATGGTGGTGGATACCACCAGTGCCGCCACCAGGAAGAAGAATACCGGAAAGATGGTGGCAATGGCGGTGAGCTTATCCACATTGGCGGTAAAGGACGCATAGCTGACGTTTTTGCTGCGGTCCCAGACGTACCAGGTGGGGTACTCCACATCGTTCAGGGCGGCTTCTCCGTCCTCGATTTGTGCGCGGGCATCGGCCAGGGCCTTTTCGGCTTCGACCTTGGCGTCCTCATATTCTATTTCTCCGTCCCGTAGTTTTTGCAGGTTTTCGGCAATGGTTGTTTTGGCGTCATCCAGCTTTTTGCGGGCGTCGCTCAGCTGGCCTTTGGCGTCGTCGATCTGGCGGCGGGCATCGGCCATCTGCACCTTTTTGTCCTGCAGGGTGGCCCAGCCATCCTCCAGCTGGGCGCGGGCAGCCGCCAGCTGCTTTTTGCCGTCCTCGTACTGGGCCAGGCCGTCATAGTACTGCTTCCAGCCATCGTCCAGCTGGGCCTTGGCGGTGGCCAGTTTGGGGGCATTGGCTTCCAGCTCGGCACGGGCGGCAGCCAGCTGAGCCGCGCCCTGTTCGTATTGCAGCAGGCCCAACCGGTACTGGGTCAGCTGACCCACGCCGGAAACCAGTTCTTCCACCTGGGCTTTGCTATCCTCGGGCAGGCTGGCCCACCAGGCTTCGACAGCGGCGTTCAGCTTGTCCCGGATGTCATCGGGCAGTTCGGGGGCGAACTGACGCGCCCAATCGACAGCATTCTGCAAAGCCGTCTGCATGGCGGCAGGGTCGGCAGCATCAGCCACGGCGGCGATATACGTCCGAGCCTCCTGCAAGCGCTGCTGTTGTTCTTCCGGCAGGGTGTCTGCGGGAATTTCATCGATGGCCGCCAGCAGGTCGTTGGCCTGGGCGCGGATGGCATCCACCTGCTCCTGTGTCAGGCCTGCGGGGATGGTCAGACCGCCGTAATTCTGGATGGCTTTCCACAGTTCTTCCACCGTCTGGGGCGGCTGGGTGCCGTTGGCATCGCAGTTCTGGGCCAGCCAGCCGATAAACGCATCCACCTGGGCCGCATCCACTCCCAGCTTTTCGGCAAAGGCTGCTATCCCCTGCTGGTAGGTGTCCGCGTTGGCGTCCAGCTGGGCCTTGGCGTCGGCCAGCTGCTTTTCGGCGGTTTCGATCTGTGCCAGGCCGTCGTTGTATTGTTTCAGCCCGGCTTCGTACTGAGCCTGACCCTCCTCTAGCTGTTTGCGGGCGGCTTCCAGCTTGGGGGCGTTGGCGGCAAGTTCGTCCTCCCCTGCCTGCAGCTGCGCCTCGGCGTCTTTCAGCTGGGCTTCGGCATCCGCCAATTGGGCCGCGCCATCGTTGAGCAGGGCTTCGTTTCTGGTCAGTTCGTTCAAGCCGTCTGCATACTGGCGCTCGCCGTCATCCACCTCTTTCTGGCCATCCGCCAACTGTTGTTTGCCGTCAGCCAGTTCGGCGGCAGCGTCGGCCAGCTGTTGGTCGGCATCCACTTTGGCGTCGTTGTACTCAGCCCAAGCGTCGTCCAGTTCGGCACGGGCATCAGCGATGATGCCGTCATAGCGGGCTTCACACCGGGCATCGGCGATGGCCTCGACGTTGGCCTTGACCGTATCAATATTGGTTTGGTAGGCGTCGCCCAGGCTGTCCTGCTCCAACGCGCCTTCGGCGGTCAGGTAGACTTCGGTGTAGGCTTCGTAGGCGAAATCCTGCTGGGGGATGTAGAACACCAGCTTGACCGTGCCGTTGCCCACGCTGGCGGGCTCGCGCTCAAAGCTGAAATAGTTGGCGTTGTGCACGATACCCACGACGGTGTACTCGGTGGTGCTCAGCTTGGTGTCCAGATCTTCGTTGGCTTTGTCCACCACCAGCTTTGTGCCCACGGTGTAGGTAGATTGCTTTTTGGTGTAGCTGGCTTCGATGACGCACTCGCCGGACTTTTCCGGCAGGCGGCCCTCGACGAGATTCAGCTGGTTGATGGTGTTATTCTCCGGCGCAGGCAGGCTGTGGACGCGGCTGACGACGGTGTCGCCGTCCACCTCCACCAGCAAATCTGCCGAGTAGCCCGGCTGCACCTGGCGAACGCCCTCCACCTGGCGCAAGGCGTCCACATCCTCATCGGTCAGGCCCAGGGTGGAGACGATGCGCAGGTCGTAGAAGTTGCCATCATCCATATAACGTTCCATCGACTCTTTCATATCGATGGGCGTGGCGTTCAGCCCGGCCAGGAAGCCGACGCCCAGCGCCACGATGGCAAAGACGGCGGCGAACCGGCTGGCGGTGCTTTTGAAGGTCCGCAGGGTATTTTTTCGATAACTGCGTGTCATTTACCACTCGATCCTTTCCACGGGGGTGGGATTGGGGTTCACGGTCTGATCTATCACCCGGCCGCTATTGATACGGATGACCCGGTCCGCCATAGCGGCCAGAGCGCTGTTGTGGGTGATGACGATGACGGTGCGCCCCTGTTTGCGGCAGGTGGCCTGCAGCAGGGCCAACACCTGCTTGCCGGTTTTGTAGTCCAGCGCGCCGGTAGGCTCATCACAAAGCAGGATCTTTGGGTTTTTGGCCAGCGCACGGGCGATGGAGACACGCTGCTGTTCGCCGCCGGAAAGCTGTGCCGGGAAGTTGTTTTTGCGGTCCGCCAGGCCCACCTCATCCAGCACGGTGTCGGCATCCAGCGGGTCGCGGCAGATCTCGGCGGCCAACTCCACATTTTCCCGCGCGGTCAGGTTCTGCACGAGGTTATAAAACTGGAACACGAAGCCCACATCATAGCGGCGGTAGGTGGTCAGCCGCTTTTTATCAAAGCCGCTGACCTTCTCGCCGTCCAGCAGGATGGTGCCCTCGTCGCAGGTATCCATGCCGCCCAGCATATTCAGCACGGTGGTTTTGCCCGCACCGGAAGGGCCGAGGATGACGCAGAACTCCCCCTTTTGGATCTCAAAGCTCACGTGATCTGATGCAGCGATACGGGTATCGCCCATCTGGTAATATTTACACACATTATCAAACAACACATAAGGCTGCGGCATGCTAAAACTCTCCTATTTTTTAAAGTAGCTTTAGTATAGCAGATTTGCAGGGAAATGTCGTGAATGAATTTTAAAATTTATTTTTCTACCATTTCCGTCGGCTCTATCCCCAGATATGGCAGGGCCTTTTGCAGGACCTCGGCACAGACTGGGCCGGAGAGGGCGCCGCCGCTGGTGGTCCAGCTGTGGGGTTCGTCCAGGCAGATCAGCACCGCCAGCCGTGGGGCCTCGATGGGCGCGACCGCCACAAAGCTGGCAATGCGGGCGCCCTCGTTTTTGCTGTCCAGCTTTTGACTGGTGCCGCTTTTGCCGCCCACACGGTAGCCGGGCACTGCCGCCCGGGTGCCGGTGCCTTTGGTGACCACCCCTTCCATCAGCTTGCACATCGTGGCGCTGGTTTCAGCCGAAATGACCTGCCTCTTCACTGTAGGTTCTATCTCTTTTATTATTGTACCGTCCGGGGCGGTAATGCGCTGTACAACATAGGGCTGCATCAGCCGCCCGCCGTTGACCACAGCACACACCGCTGTAAGCATCTGCAGATAGCTGACCTTGCTGCTTTGGCCGAAGGAACAGGATGCCAGTTCCACCGGACCCATCCTGCAGCAAAAACAGGATAAGGCCCCCGGCGGTTTGCCGAGGGCCTTATCCTGTTTGCAAGAAAGAAACGATAGAAAAAAGAGAAGAAATCCGGGTCATCACCGCGATACGGCACGGCCCTTATATCAGACGGACGGGGAATCCGCCGGATCCTTGGTTGCATCCTCCGGAGCGGCTTCTGCGGGCAGGCGGCCGTACAGCTCCATCAGATGGTTGAGCTTTTGCGCCAGCGCCGGGGCGAAAGCACCCGGCAGTGCGCGCCAGCACCAGTTGCCGCCCAAGGTGGACGGCGTGTTCATGCGGGATTCATGCCCCAGACCCAGCACATCCTGTGCCTGCACTACGGCCAGATCGGCCGTGCTGGCCCAGACACCGCGCATCATACCCCAGTGGTAACCTTCCTTTTTGGTCAGATTCAGGTACTCTACGGCACGGTCGGTGTCGGTCTTATCGGCGGTGGCAAACCAGCCCTGTACAGGCTCGTTGTCATGGGTGCCGGTGTAGGCCACGCAGTTGGTGGGATAGCTGTGGGGGCGGTAGTCGCCGCCGTCGCGGCTGTCAAAGGCGAATTCCAGCACTTTCATGCCGGGGTACTCGCACTTGGCCAGCAACTCACGCACATCGTCGGTCAGGAAACCCAGGTCCTCGGCAATGATGCGGGGGCTGCCCAGTTCCTTTTTAACGGCGGCAAACAGGCTGTAGCCTGGGCCGGTGCGCCAGCGGCCATTCTCGGCGGTCTTATCGCCGTAAGGGATGGCGTAGTACCCGGCGAAGCCGCGGAAGTGATCGATGCGCAGGAGATCGTAGATGCTGCACAAGTGGCGGATGCGGCGCACCCACCAGCGGTAGCCGGTGGCGGCCATGGCGTCCCAGTCAAACAGCGGGTTGCCCCACAGCTGGCCGGTGGCGGAGAAACCATCCGGCGGGCAGCCGGCCACCTCGATAGGCAGCAGGTTTTCGTCCAGCTGGAACTCCTGCGGACTGCTCCAGACATCCACACTGTCCGCCGCTACGTAGATGGGCAGGTCGCCGATGATCTCGACGCCCCGGGCATTGGCGTAGGCTTTCAGTTTTTTCCACTGGGTGTAGAAGAGATACTGCACAGCCTGCCAGAAATCGATGCTCGCCTTATGATAGCGGCGGGCCTTATCCAGCTCGGCCGGTTTGCGCAGGCGCAGCGGGCGTTCCCACTCCAGCCAGGACTTACCGCCGTGGGCATCTTTCAGTGCCATGAACAGGGCGTAGTCCGGTAGCCAGAAGGCGTTGTCCGCCAAAAACTGCTCGTAATCCTCTGGGGGGGTGGCCAGCAGACGGGCGCAGGCGCGGCGCAGGACGGGGTAGCGCTTCTCGTACAGTACACCATAGTTGATGCAGTCGGGCGTGCTCTCCCAATCGATTGTGCGGTACTCCTCGGGCGTAAGCAGCCCGGCCTCGGCCAGCTGGTCAAGATCGATAAAGTAGGGGTTGCCCGCGAAGGTGGAGAAGGATTGATAGGGGCTATCGCCGTAGCTGGTGGGACAAACCGGCAAAATCTGCCAGTAATGCTGCCCTGCCGCATGCAGGAAGTCCACAAATTCACGGGCCGCAGCCCCCATGGTACCGATACCTCCGGGGGACGGCAGGCTGGAAATCGGCAGTAAAATACCGCTGGTTCTCATAAAAATACTGACCTCTTTCTAACGGAATATACTTTCGGGCTCTCTATCAGCCCTTAACCGCACCGGCCACAACACCGTCGATGATGTACTTCTGGCAGGCCAGGTACAGCACAATGACGGGGATGACCGTGATCATAATGCAGGCCATCATGGGGGCCATCTCGACCTTGCCGTAACTGCCGCGGAAATACTGGATGGCCATGGGAATGGTACGGTACTGCTTGATGTCCAGCACCAGGGTGGGCAGCAGGTAGTCATTCCAGACCCACATGGTTTCCAGGATGGCAGTGGAGATCATCGTCGGCTTCAGGATGGGGCAAACCACTTTGAAGAAGATCTGCAGCGGGTTGCAGCCATCGATCATGGCGGCTTCCTCAATGGCGATGGGCATCGACTTGACAAAGCCGGTGAACATGAACACCGCCAGACCGGCGCCGAAGCCCAGATAGATGATGCAGATGTTGTAGGGGTTGTTCAGTTTGAGGGTATCTGCCGTTTTGGCCAGGGTGAACATGACCATCTGGAACGGCACGATCATGCTGAAGACGCACAGGTAATACATGCCCTTGGAGAGCACGCCCTGCACACGGGTGATGTACCATGCGCACATCGAGCAGCAGAGCAAGATCAGCGCGACGGAGGAAATCGTGATGATGAAGCTGTACCACAGCGAGGAGAGGAAGTCCATCTCCGCGATGCCGTAGATGTAGTTCTTCAGGCCCACGAAGGTCTCGGCGGTGGGCAGCTCGAAGGCGTGAGTGGTGGTGATGGCACGCTCAGTCTTGAGCGAGTTCATCAAAATCATGAACACCGGGTACATCCAGAGGATGCAGATGATGGTAAGCACGACCGACAGCACCGAGTTGATGCGGCGATCCTTAGCAGTCTTGCCCATTATTGCTGCACCTCCTTAGAGCGGGTTAAATGGAGCTGGATCAGAGAGATAACGACCACGAAGAGGAAAAAAACCACAGCCTTGGCCTGGCCGATGCCCTTCCACTGGGGTCCCGAGCGGGCGTAGAACGTATCATAAATGTTGTACGCCAGCATCATGGACTGCTTGGCCGGTTCGCCAGCCGTCAGAGAGAGGTTCTGGTCGAACAGCTTGAAGGAGTTGGTCAGCGTCAGGAAGGTGCAAATCGTCACGCTGGGCATGACCATGGGAACCTTGATCTTAAAGAGGATCTGGCGGGAGGTAGCGCCGTCAATGCGGGCCGCTTCGATCAGATCGGTGGGCACGTTCTGCAAACCGGCAATGTAGATGATCATCATGTAGCCGATCTGCTGCCAGCACATCAGGATGATGAGGCCCCAGAAGCCGTAGGTGGCGTTCAGCGCGAGCAGCGGCTTGCCCAGGGCAGAAAGGATACCGTTGAGCAAAATCTGCCAGATGTAGCCCAGCACGATGCCGCCGATCAGGTTCGGCAGGAAGAAGATCGTGCGGAATGCGTTGGTGCCGCGCATGCCGCGGGTAAGCAGCAGTGCGATGCTGAAAGCCAGCACATTGATAAGCACGGTGGACACGATGGTAAAGGCCGCCGTGAACCAGAACGCATGGGTGAAGGTATCATCGATCCAGATCATTTTGTAGTTGCTAAGGCCAGCGAACTGCACGTTTTTAACGGTAGTGAACTTGCAGAATGACAGCCCCGTACCCCAAATGAAAGGCCACACAAAGCCGATGATAAAGGCGATCAGCGTTGGCAGCACAAAGACGGGCCAGTAGCGTTTTATGGCTTTTTCCATAGGAAAGCCCCCTTTTCAGATTCTCTTTCTTGCTTCGTTTCGTTAAAAAAAGCGGGGCGGGCGATTTCCGCCCGCCCCACAGGTATTGCGTTTTAGTTTTGTTTGGATTATGCAGCAGCGTTCAAAGCAGCCTCGGATGCCCAGCCATCCACGAAGGCGGTGACAACATCATCCCAGCTGCCGGTACCGGCGGCGTAAGCGGTCAGAGCAGAACCAACGCCGTTCTTCCAGTTCTCGGAAGGCATGGTGGAGAAGTTCCAGGCCACGGGGGTCTTGCCCTCAGCGGTCATTTCATTGTCGACCTTGACGAAGAGGTTCGGGGACTCAGCAGCGGCCTTGAAGGGGATAACAAAGCCCATGTCGTCGGCCATAGCCTTGGTGCCTTCGTCAGAAGAAACGCACCAGTAGATGAAGTCCAGAGTAGCGTTGATGTCTTCCTCGCTGGCTTCCTTGTTGACGCACCAGTAGTTCTCGGTGCCGGTGCACAGGCCCTGGTTGGCTTCGTCGCCGACGCCAATGTAGATGGGCATCATGGTCAGGTCGTCATCGGTGAAGGGCTTGCCATCGCCGACCAAGTTGTTGTACTCCCAAGAACCATTCTGGAAGAAGACGGCCTCGCTGTTCAGGAACTCGTTGCGGCTGTCGTCGCCGGTCTTGCCAGCCAGCTCAGCGGGATCGCAGGTGGAGTTGTTGATGTACAGATCAAAGATGTCTTTGTAGTTGTCGAGGTAGGTGCCCTTGATGGCGTCAGTGTTATTGATGCCGTCTGCCTGATACTCGAAGTAGATGGGCAGGTTGGCCAAGTGGGTCTTGAAGCGCCAGTCAGAAGAACCATCCATGCCGGCGGAGGTGAATGCAGCGAAGCCAAGCTCGTCCTTGCGGGCGGTGATGTCCTCGGCAACCTTCTTCAGGTCGGCAAAGCTCTTGATGTCGTCCACGCTGTAACCAGCCTTTTCCAACAGAGTCTTGTTGGTGATCAGACCGTAGCTCTCGATAACGTAGCCGATGCCCAGGGTGGCGTCGCCGTCCTTCAGGGCGTAGGAATCGCTGGTCAGCTCACCGGCGATCTTGGAGCCGGACAGGTCGTAGCAGTAGTCCTTCCAGCTGGCCAGGCCGACAGGGCCGTTGACCTGGAACAGGGTGGGCGCATCGCTCTTGGCCATCTCGCTCATCAGGGTGGTCTCGTACTGGCCGGAAGCAGCGGTCACGACGGTGACGGGAACACCGGTCTCCTCGGTGTACTTCTTGGCCAAATCCTGCCAGGCTTCATCCTGCTCGGGCTTGAAGTTCAGGTAGTAGACCTTGCCGGCTGCATCAGCAGTAGCAGCGGTAGAGGTGGAGTCAGCAGCGGATGCGGTGCTGTCAGCAGTGGAAGCGGCGGCGGAAGAAGCGCTGCTGCCGCAGCCTGCCAGCAGGCCGAGGGCCATGGCGGAGGCCAGGCTCAACGAAAGGGTCTTTTTTGCATTCATGGTCGTTTTCCTCCTTAAGAAAACAAGTTAGATCCAAGTGAGTGAATTCGTTTGCGCAATTCGAATACATTTTCCGTTCGGATTGCCTATATTATACACGGCATTTTTTCAAAAAGCAACCCGTTTTTGTCTACATTGCCCAAGTTTGTAAGTTGTTATGAAACTAGCGCGCCACAATTGTGCACATTTACTCCATATTTGCGCATTTTATGTCATAGGCCATTGCGCAAGTTGCGCGTGCGGCAGGTTTCGACAGGTACAAAATTCCCGGAGCAGCCGAGATCGATGCTGTTCCGGGGCGGAAAAAGGATCTATAATGTTTTATATAATTCCAATAATTGTGCTCCAATACGGGGTAATGCCCGCTCCTCTGCGGTTTGGCGGGCAGCTGCGGCAGTATCGGGGAGTTTGTGCTGCAAAAGTGCCTGCAAGCGGGTGGGCAGGTCCTGCGTGGTGCGGTAGGTGTGGACGTTTACGCTGTCCCGCAGCCAGCCGCGATAGGCCGGGATGTCCCGCACCAGCGTAGGTGTTGCGCAGGCCAGAGCTTCTAATATCACGATGCCCTCGGTCTCCTCATAGCTGCAAAACAAAAAGGCGTCCGCCCCGCAGTAGGCCGTGCGCAGCTCTGCCTGGGAGAGAAAGCCCGGAAACTGCAGGTTTTCCGGTGCATCCGCCATGGCGGCTTTGACGTTATGCGGCACAAGGTGCGGGTCGGTGTAGCCGAACCACAAAAACTGCACCTGCGGTATTTTGCGAGCCAGCGCAATAAAATCCAGTATCCCTTTGCGCTGCATATAATGCCCTACGCTGATGACCACGGGCTTATCCGCCGCCAGGCGGTACTTTTCCCGCAGGATGGACCGGCTGGCGGGGTTGGGGGCAAAAAAACGGGTATCCACGCCGTTGGAAAGCGGCACGATGGTCGGGCGCAAACGGTAACCTGCCAGTTCTTTGGCTGAGTAGGGCGTGGGTGTAATGATGAGGTCCGCCTGGTTATAGCACAGCCGCAGCCATTGTTTGAAAAGCGGCGCCAGCAAGTTGGAGCCGGAGAAGGAGTTGCGGAAATCCTTCTCGGTAGAATGGCCGTACCAGATGACCTTTTGCCCCTGGCGGCGGGCATGGCGTGCCGCCCAAAGTGATACCGGCAGCACGGTGTTGATGTGTACCACCTCGGCACGACAGTCCCAATCGGTGACGACGTGTACGCCGACGCTTTCCAGCGCCGCCCGCTGGTGTTTGGCTGCCTGCCCTACCCCGCTTTTGCTGACCAGCGCCAGCGAGCCGCTATAAATATGTACGGTGCGCATGGCGTTCACCTCCAAAGACCCAGCAAATTTTGCGCAACTACGGTCAGGCCCAGGCTGTACAGCGCAATGGACACCGGTTTGCACAGCAGGATGATGGCCGCGTACAGCCGCCAGCCGATGCGCGTGGTGCCTGCAAGAAAGCAGAGATAATCATCCGGCGCAACCGGGATGAAAATAAGGAATGCGAACCACTTGGCAAACCGGCTGCCGCTGCCCATCCAGCGGTCATATTTTTCAATCATCTTGGCGGGGAAAACGCTTTCCAGCAGCGGGCGGCCGCAGGCGCGGGCGATGGCAAACGCCGCCAGCGACCCGGCGCAGATGCCGATATAGTTGTACCAGAAGCCTTTCCACGCGCCGAACAGGATGACCCCGGCCAGACACCCCAGCCCGCCGGGCAGGATGGGGATTACCACCTGCACGGCCTGGAATGTGATGAACACCGCCGGACCTGCCCAGCCGAACCGGCTGATGCAGCTTGTCAGCGCTTCCTTGGAGTCAAACAGTCCGGCTTTCCAAAAGCCATATGCCAGCACAGCGCAGAGCACCAGCCCCAGAATAGACGCTGCCTGGTTGATTTTTTTAATCATGCCACATCCCCCCCTGCCGCACTGCGGGCGGCGTATTTGCGGCCCAGTGCCGCCGCGTAAAGCTGCACTACGCTAAGACCGAACTGCTCCTTCGTGTAAGGCTGCACGGCGCGGCGGGCGTTTTGCTGCATGGCAGCCAGTTGGGGGCCTTTGGGCAGAACTGCGGCACGGGCAGCCAGCTCGGCAGGCGTGTGGTAGGCCCAGCCGGTCTCCCCTTCCCGCACCAGCGCGTCCAGACAGGGGTCCGCATGGCAAAGCAGCGGCAATCCTGCGGCCATGGCCTCGATGTAGGTCAAGCCCTGGGCCTCGCTGGTGGAGGCACTGACAAATACATCCCCCAGCGCGTAGTAGCGGGGCACCTCGGCAGGCGGGACGGCCCCTACGAAAATCACGCGGTCAGCCACGCCGAGGCTTTGCGCCTGCTGTTCCAGCGCGGCGCGCTCTGGGCCGTCGCCGACGATGAGCAGAACGGCGTCCGGCAAATTCTTCATAGAATCGACAAGTTCTGTTGTGTTTTTTTCCTTAGCCAGCCGTCCCAGGCTGAGCAGGACGGTCTTGTTTGCCTCTTTCGGCGGCAGACCCAGGCGGCTGCGCAGGGCATCATCCCGGGGCACAGCAAAGCGCTGCAGGTCCAGCCCCGTGGGGATGATGCGCACCGGGCAGTGCACGCCGTAGCCCGCCAACAGGCGGCTGATTTTGGGCGTGGGCGCGATGACTGCGTCGCAGCCGTCGCAGATCATGCGGGTGAACAGCGCCGCCATCTTGCGCCCCATGCTGCGGCTGGGGGAAAAGTAGTGGGTGTAATCCTCGTACACCGTGTGATAGGTGTGGATAAGCGGTGCGCCCGCAGCGTGCGCAATCCGGCGTGCCGGGGCAAAAGTGCTGAACTCGCACTGGGAGTGTACAATATCCGGGCGCCAGTCGATCAGATCACGGATGGCACGATTCAATGCCGGGGCGCGCAGCCGGGCCCCGGGGTAGACCAGCCCGGCATCCAGTGAACCGAGGCTGGTCACACCGTCCTTTGTATAGGTATGGCAGTCGCCGGAAAGGGTTAGCACCCGCACCTCGTGCCCCTGGGCCGTCAGTGCGGCGCGCAGGGTGGCAGTGGACGTTACAACGCCGTTTATGGCAGGGACCCAGGTATCGGTCGTAAGCAGTATTTTCATGGTCGTTGCCTCCCAGTTATTGGTAATCTCTGCTTACTATAACGAGGGGCGCGTGACGTATTTTGCAGAAGATACAAAATTTACATCTTCCACCCCGCAAAAATCGTAGGGCACCAGCAGCCCCGGCATCTTGCAAATTTGGTTTGATTCGGTTATGATTGTAACGGCGCAAACGATTTCAAATTCCGACATTTACCTAAGGCAATACCGCATAATTCTAAGTGCCGATACGGCGAGCGAGGTGCGGCAGATGCTAAGCCAAAAGCGCAGATAATACTGGATGTCTTATCGAGCATTTTGGCAACGCAGATACCGTGCCGCAGCCGCCGGAGCGGTGCTTAAGCCATAAGGCGGGAATTGTGCGGTGTTGCCCTAAGATACCAATAAGGAGAAAAACTATGGCAAACCCGCAGCCCTGGTGGAAAAACGCTGTGATCTACCAGATCTACCCCCGCAGCTTTCAGGACAGCAACGGCGACGGCATCGGTGACCTGGCCGGCATCATCCAGCGGCTTGGCTATCTGGAGAGTTTGGGCATCGATGCCATCTGGCTCAGCCCCGTCTACCGCAGCCCGCAGGATGACAACGGCTACGACATTTCCGACTACTGCGATATTGACCCCATGTTCGGCACGCTGGCCGACATGGACAACCTCATCGCCGAAGCCAAAAAACACCACATCCGCATCATCATGGATCTGGTGCTGAACCACTCCTCGGACGAGCACCGCTGGTTCCAGGAGGCAAAAAAGAGCCGCGACAACCCCTACCACGACTATTACGTCTGGCGCGACGGCGTGGAGGGAACGCCGCCCAACAAGATGCGGGCCACCTTTGGCGGCTCGGCCTGGACCTGGGTGCCCGAGGTGGGGCAGTATTATTTCCACCAGTTTTCCATCAAACAGCCTGACCTGAACTGGGACAACCCCGCCCTGCGGCAGGAGTTGTACAAGGCCATCCGCTTTTGGATGGACAAAGGCGTGGGCGGGTTCCGGCTGGATGTCATCGACCAGATAGCCAAGGCCCCTGACCTGGGAATTACCTCCAACGGCCCGATGCTGCATGCCTATATCCGGGAGCTGAACGCCAACACCTTTGGCAGCACCGATCTGGTGACCGTGGGTGAGGCCTGGGGCGCCAATGTGCGGAACGCCCCCATCTTCAGCGACCCGCGGGGCAAGGAATTCTCGATGGTGTTCCAGTTTGAGCACATCGGCCTGGACCAGATTCCCGGCAAGGCGAAGTGGGACTTGGCTCCGCTGCAGCTTTCGGCGCTGAAAGAGGTGCTGACCAAGTGGCAGGTGGGCCTGCACGGCAAAGGCTGGAACAGCCTGTTCTGGAACAACCACGACCTGCCGCGCATCGTCTCCCGCTGGGGCAACGATGGCGCTTACCGGCAGGAATCCGCCAAGATGCTGGCCACCCTGCTGCACGGCATGCAGGGTACGCCCTACATCTACCAGGGCGAGGAACTGGGCATGACGAACGTCGCCTTCCCCACCATCGACGACTACCGCGACATTGAAACGCTGAACATGTACCGCGAACGTACCCAGGCCGGGTACAGCGAGGCAGATATCCTGCGCTCTCTCCACGCCAAGAGCCGCGACAACGCCCGCACCCCCATGCAGTGGGACGCCACCACCAACGCGGGCTTTACCGATGGCACGCCCTGGCTGCAGGTGAACCCCAACTATACCGCCATCAATGCGGCGGACGAGGTGGCGGATGCCGGCTCGGTGTTCCACTATTACCAGGCGCTCATCCGTCTGCGCAAACAGTATCCCATTTTCAGTGAGGGCGACTTTACCCTGCTGTTTGCAGACCACCCGGCTCTGTTTGCCTACCAGCGCCGCCTGGGTGACCAGGTGATGACCGTGCTGTGCAATTTCTACGAGGAGCCGCTCACCCTGCCCGCCGACGCAGTGGCTTCCTTGCCGTTGGATACCCTGCTGCTGGGCAACTATGACACCCCCGCGGATGCGGCACATTTCCGCCCGTATGAGGCACGTATTTATCTGAACAACGCTGAATAAATTTAGGCATCCATAGAAAATGCCGCCCGGCCTGAAGAGAATTTCAGGCCGGGCGGCTTTGTTTATTATTGAATAATGGGGGTAAAATCAGGTCTGTGTCGAGGTGCGCAGGCCCACCTGGTAGCCAAGCAGGGCGCCGGTCTCGACGGGCTGGCGGCGTGTGACGGCCAACAATTGCTGTGCGGCGCGTTTGCCCAGCAGTTCGGGGTCGAAAGACACCGCCGTGATCTGCGGCGTGCAATCCAGCAGGGCCTCGCCGTCATACAGCGAAGCAATACGGATGTCATCGGGCACTTTCAGGCCCATCTGGCGCACGGTGTTCAGTGCCAGCATGGCCACGTGGTCGTCCATGCACAGCAGACAGTCCGCCTTGCGTGCCACAGCCTGTTGGATGGCGTCGATGCGCAGATCGTCGGTCTCCAACTCCAAAAAAAGCAGGGTTTCATCGATCTTACAACGGCTGTGCTCGTGCGCCTGGCGGAAGCCCTCGAGACGGGTCTGATTGACGGTGTACAGCATGGAACCGCCCAACAGGGCGATGCGGTGCAGACCTTTCATCAGCAGCAGGTTGGTCATCTCACGGCAGCCGCCCACCTGGTCGTGGTCGACGTAAAGCACCGTGGGGTCGGCCGGGCGGCCGATGGCGATAAAGGGCAGTTTGCTTTGCTGCAGCAACGGGATCAGGGGGTCACGCTCCAGCGAGCGGGCCAGGATGACGCCATCGATCTTGTGGTTGACCAGCAGGCGCTGCATGGGCTGGGCCTCCTGCTCACCCACCATGGCCAGCAGCACATCGTAATCGTTGCGGGCCATCACATCGCAGACTGCGGTGATAGTTTTGCGCAGGAATTGACCCTCGAAGTTAGAAAACTGGCGCGAAAACACCAGCGCAATATTATACGACTTTTTGGTGACGAGGCTTTTCGCCATCATGTTCGGGACATAATTTTTCTCACGGGCATAGTCCACCACACGCCGGCGGGTTGCTTCGCTTACACGGCCATTGCCGGACAAAGCACGGGATACCGTCGTTTTTGATACGCCCAGATCCTCTGCCATGCGGGTGATATCCATAATGCCTTCATCCGATTTTTTGCGACGCGGCATCTCAGAATCGACTCCTTGTTCAATGGTGTTTAGGTTAGTATACCATACGCAGTGCGTAGGTTTCAACGGTTTTGGGGTGTTTTGGGAAAAAATTTCGCAATTTTTTCGCAATTTTTATGTGGAATTATGTCTTTTTGTTGTTTTGATGCGGTTATACCAGCCGCGCATAGCGGCTACGTCTTCTTCGGTCAGGGTATCGGCGGCAAAGGCAGCACGCTGCGCAAGCGATACCATCGCCTCGATTTCCCCGCCCGAAAGCTCATGTACCTCTTTCAGCAAAAACCGGGGGAACGCCCGCTCGTCCGAGGACGTACCCGCAGGCAGGCCGCGGCGCACCAGCTGCGCATAGATTGCAGCAAAGATCGCCAGCACCCGCTCTGCACAGGGGCGGCGGGTATCCAGCCCCAGCACACGGCGGCGGTGCAGGATAAAAGCAGCTGTAGCTGCAGCCAGCATCACCATCGGCACGGCCAGCAGCCACAGGGCACGGCGCGGGGCGGTGGAAAGCTGCAAGTCCTGCCGGGTATCGGCGCTGTCGGTGTTGGCTGCTGCCCCACTCTCGGCAGGGGCGGTCTCCGGCAGGCTGCTCTTGTAGTCGGCCTTTTCAGCTGTTACCAGCACACCGGGGGTCATCTCCATGGGGGTCCAGCCCTGGCCGTCGATGTAGACCTCGGCCCAGGCATGAGCATTATCGTCCTGCAAAACGGCGTGCCAACTGCCGTCCGCCTGCTGGGTGAACAAGCTTTGCGGCGCAGCATACCCTACCACATAGCGGGCGGGCAGGCCGAACATGCGGAACATCAGCGTGGCCGCCGAGGCAAACTGCACGCTGTAGCCGGACTTGGACTCGTACAAAAAGTAGCGGATCGGGTCGGTGCCGTCCGGTGCCTGGGAGGCGTTGGTGTCATACCGGCAGTTGGTGTTCAGCCAGGTGCGGATGTAGGCTGCGATGTCGTCCGGGTCGGTCAGCTTTTGCTCTTTGGCGGCCGTTTCGCACTGGGCCTGCAAGTCGTCGTAGCCATCGGGCACGGCGGTGTAGTGGCTGTTGGCGTAGGCCGCGTAGGAGCTCTCCATGCGGTCCAGCACGCTGGGGTCGCCCTCGGCGCGGGCGGCCAACAGTTCTTTGGCGATGCTGCGCGGATAATACAAAAACACATCATCCTGTGCGGTCTGGCCGTCCGCCGCGCCGTCGCCGTTTAGGGTGTAGTAGTCGTTCCAGTAGGCGTTGTAGGGGGCGTAGGTGTAGGCGTCCCCCGCGTTCAGCCGCTCCACCGTAAGGGATTGCGGCTCGGCGGCGCCATCGTAGGCGGCACGCAAAAACGGCAGGTTGGCAATCGTCAGGCGGGCGTCGTCCTCGGTCTTCCAGTTCATGGCGGCGCTGTCAAAGGCGTTTGCATCGGGGGCCTGCCAGGCGGCGCCGTCGTAGCTGCCACCGATAAAGCCCCGCAGGTAGACGGTTTCCTCAGGCTGGTCACTGGCGATCAGGGCCAGGTCCTCGACCCCGCGCAGCTGCAAGCCCCCGCCCTGGGCTAAGGCGCCATCGGCCACACCGCCGGCGGCAGCTTCTACATGCAGGTTCAGCCGCCCGCCGCTGACGCGGGGCAGCCAGGTCACAGCGGCGCTTATGGCCGCCGATTCCATCACCTGGGCCGCGGGCTGCAATGCCTGCAAGGGCAAACCTACCACAGGCCGCAGCACAAAGGCGGGCACCAACAGCGCAGCACATACCAGCACAGTGGCCGCCGCCGAGCCTTTTTGGATGGCCCGGTGCTGTGCCCGATTGCGGCGGCAGGTTTCCGACTCCGCCGCCCCCCACAGGGCACGGCGACGCACGGCGCGGGAGGCAGCCATCGCCCCCAGCCAGCCCACGGCCAGCAGCAGCCAGCAGGGCGTGGAGACGTTGCTGCCCGCCAGCAGCAGGAACACCGCCGCCGGCAGCAGGAGCAGATTCAACAGCAAAATGTCGGCCCGGCGCAGCGCGGCCAGCGCCAGCAGGCCCGCCAAAGGCAGGGCGGCCAGCGCCAGAAACAGCCCCAGCTGGGCCGGGGTGCCGCCCGCTGTGGCGGCAAGATTTGCGTTAAAACGTTGATTTAAGCTTGCGGCCACGGCAGCGCCAAACTGGCGTGCCCCGGCCAAAAAGCTGCGCTGGCACAAAAACAGCCCCACCAAATAGACAAGGCTGCCAGCCAGCAGGCCCAGCCGCTGCACACGCCGGGGCAGCCGCCCAAACAGGCACCACCCGGCGCACCAAGCGGCCAGCGCCAGCCACACCCAAACGGGCGGGTGCACGGCAAAGGCCGTCACGGCGGCGGACACCAGCCCAAAGGCCAGCGCCAGCAGCAGGCAGAGGTCCACCACCAGCCACAGGGTATCCCGCGCGGGTACGGCGGGGCTGATGAGCACACGGTCCAGAAACACCAGGCCGCTGTCGGCATCGGTGCCGCCGCGTTTGGAAAGCGCCACTGCTTTTTTCTTGGTGGGCGGTGCTTCCCGGTGCAGGGCGGCTTCGGCGGGGAAATCCCCCCACATGTCACCCTCACCCTCGCCGGGGCCGTCACCGCTCCCCTGCCCCGCCATCGTACCGGCGGCCAGCGGTTCACGGATCAACAGCCGGTTCAGCTTGGCGCTCAACTTCCAATGGACTTGTTTCAGCGAGTCCCCTTCGCGGTACTCTCGCACATCGTAGTTGCCGCCCAGCACACTGCGGTCGCTCTCCTGCATGCCGTCGGCGTCAGGGTCGGGCTGGGTGTCGCTGCCCAGGCGGGCACTTTGGGGCAGCACGCACAGGCTTTGTACGGTCTGCGGCAGGCCGCATTGGGCTTTGAACAGCCCCAGATGGTCCCACAGCGTCACGCTTTGCAGTCGTAATTGCCACACGCCGCTTTTGTTGGCCTGCAGCGTCAACCGCTGCTCAGCGCGGGCCTTGTTGCCCAACATGCCGCTGCAGCGTAAAGTTATGGTATTGCCGCCCCATTCATCGGTGGCCTGCACCAGTGTCAGCAATTGGGGGATGGGCAGCGGGCTGTGGTTGGTCAGCCGCACGGTCAGCACAAAGGGCCGGCCCTGCACGGCAGGCAGGTCGGGCACGATCAGTTCGGCCTCCACCTTGCCGCGCAGGTACCGCACTTCCAGCACCAGCAGCAGGGTCAGCAGCAGGAAAAATCCCAGCAGCCCTACGGCCAGCGGCGCCTGCGTCAGCACCGCAGCGGCAAACAGCAGCACCAGGCCCAGCGCCCAGCACAGTTTACCTGCCATGGCGGTCGGCCTTTTCCGGGCGGGGACGCGGCACGGTGCGCAGCAGATCGTCGATGACCACATCCACCGTCTCGCCGCCCGCCTTGGCCTGGTCGGTCAGCATCAGGCGGTGGCGGGCCACATCGGCAAACACAGTGGTCACATCCTGCGGAGCAACAAAATCCCGCCCCGCCAAATATGCTGCCGCCCGCGCCATACCAGCCAGCGCCAGCGACGCACGGGGGCTGAGCCCCAACGCCAGGCGCGGTTCCTTGCGGCTGGCCTGTGCCAGATCCACGATATAGCGATACATCAGCTCATGGATAAACACTCCTGCCACCTCTTTTTGCATGGCCAGCAGGTCGGCCTGGTTGGCCACGGGGTGCACCTGTTCCAGCAGGGTGCGCTGGCCGCGGCCCGCCAGCATCTGCATCTCGGCCTCGGTGTCCGGGTAGCCCATGACAACGCACACGGTAAAACGGTCCAACTGGGACTGCGGCAGCATCTGGGTACCGGCGGCGCCCACGGGGTTTTCGGTGGCAATAACGGTAAAGGGCGCGGGCACGGGGTGGGTCACGCCGTCCACGGTGACGGTGCCCTCCTCCATGACCTCCAACAGCGCCGACTGGGTTCGGCTCGAGGTACGGTTGATCTCATCACCCAAAAACAGGTTGCACATTACGCTGCCGGGGTGGTACATCAGCCGCCCGGTCTCCTTCTGGAACACGGTAAAGCCCACAATGTCCGAGGGCAGCACGTCCGGGGTAAACTGCACGCGGCTCTCGTTCAGCTCCAGCGCGCGGGCAAAGGCCAGCGCCAGCGTCGTTTTGCCCACACCGGGGATGTCCTCGATCAGCACATGGCCGCCCGCCAGCATGGCCATCCAGATGGTGCGGATGGTCTGCGGCTTGCCAAACACGGCTTTGGAAACTTCCGCCGCTACGTCAGCGGCCTTTTGGTTGTATTGCATGGTCATTCCTCCCGGTGTTTTTGCCAGATCGCCAGCACGCCGACACAGGCGGCAATAAAGACGAACCCGGCCCAAAGGGCGTTGTTTTCCAGCCAGATCATCAGGTTAGAGACCGCGCTGCCTTCGGATTCTGTGCTGCCCTCCTGCGGCAGCGGGGTGATGCTTTGGGGTTCCACCTCAGCGATAGACGTTGTACCGTCGGTTTCCATCGTCACCTGCCGGGGCGAGGCATCCCAAGTGGCCTCGCTTTCCTGCAGGTCGGTGTCCTTATCGGTCACGGCGGCATCGGGGTCGCGCTCGGCTATCACAAGGTAGCGCTGGTAATTTTGGGTGTAGGGGTGGCAGGTGGAAAGCGTCAGCAGATCCCGCCCCGGCTGGATCAGCACCGAGGAAATATCCGCAGGGTCGATGATCTTCAGCTCTGCCACGCGGTAAATTAAAGTGTCCCACGGGGTGGTCAGCTGGATCTTGTCCCCCACCTGGATCTGCTGCACGTTGCGCAGCATTTCCGCGCCATAATAGCCGCGGTGGGCGGCCAGCACGGTGTTGGTGTTTTCGCCGCCCAGCGGCATCGAGGTCTGCCCCAGCAGCGCCGCGCCCTTGGCCATATTCTCCCGGCTGGCGCCCAGGTAAACGGGCAGCTCCAGATCCAGCCGCGGGATCCACAGCATGGCGAGGACCTCCTCGTCATAGCCGTAATCGGTCAGATCCAGCGGCGGGCTCTCGTAGGCGAAGGCGTCGGTCAGGCCGCTTTGGCCGTCGGCGTAAATCTGCGCGTTGTAGGCCTGCATGGCGGCGTACAGTTCCGGGTAGGGGCGGCTTTCCTCGGCGGTTTGGCTGGCGCTGTCAGTGTTTGCCGCATCGGCGGCGGTGGCTGTGTTGGCGGCAAACTGCTGTGCCGTTTTGCTGTTGCGCTGGCGAGTCAGCCAATCAGCGGCGGTGGGCTGCAGCATCATGGCAAGGCCCAGCAGAATGGCCAGCCACGCGCCGATTTTTACAAGCAGACGCTGCATTTAGTCGTCCTCCTCCCGTTTTTTGCAGCGATGCAGCAGCAGAAGCAGCAGCAGTGCTTCGCCGCCAATAATCACGCTGCCGGTCACCGAGATCCACGGCCAGGCATCCACGATGCGCTTGACCACCGTGCCGGTGTGCAGGGCCTGATATTGCACGACCTGCGGGGTATCGCCGGTTTCTTCCTCTCCATTATACGGCACGCGGATGCCGCGCACAAGCATGCGGTGGGTATTTATGGCGTAGGGCGTGCAGGTCACCAGGGTGCAGTAGTCCTGGCCCTGCACGATCGTAAGGTCATCGGTCTCTTCGGGCAGAACGACCTTGACCTGGTCGACCTGGTAGGCCAGCACCTCGTCCATGATGTGCAGGTAAAATTTGTCGCCCTCTTGTAATTTGTCCAGGTCGGTAAACAGCACAGCCTCGGCCAGGCCGCGATGCCCGGTCAGCACGCTGTGGGTGCTTTCGCCGCCCAGCGGGTAGCTGGAGCCTTCCAGATGGCCGACGCCTTTCAGCAGGACGTCGTCGCTGGTGCCCTCGTAAATGGGCAGGTTGACGTCGATTTTCGGGATGGTGATGTAGCCAAGGCTTTCCCCCACGTCGATCAGGTCCACATAGCTGGTGCCGGTGTCCTCGGCTTCTCCGGCGGCATCGCGGTCCAGCGCGCTGCCCAGCTGTTCATTGTAGCGGCGGGCGGCCTCTTTGGCGGCGTCCAGCTTTTCGGTGTCCATGCTCTGCACGGTCTCGTCGTAATTTTGGATAGCCGTACTGGCGTGGCGCTGGGCCACCATGTTGCTGATGACCGGGTAGGACGCCACGCCGATGCCCGACAGGATCATCAGCGCCGCAAAGCCCAATTTCAGTCTGGTGGAGGTATCCATGGCAGTGTCCTTTCAAAAAAGTGTAAGGTGCCGTATAACACACCATAGGGGAAGAGCCAAAACGGCCCTTCCCCTTTAGGTAGTTTGTAAGTTGTTTAAGTTGTTTGGTTCAGGGGATGCGAATCAGGCATTGCCCTTCTTCTTTTTTTTGGTGCTCATCAGCACGCCGACACCGCCAACGACCAGCAGAGCGCCAATGCCGCTGAACAGGAGAGTGCCGAAGCCACCGGTGGTGGGCAGGTTGAAGCCCTTGCGGTTGATGACAGTCGTCTTCAGTACGCCGTGAGTCTTGCCATTTTCATCCGTACCGTTCTGCGTGCCACCATTCACCTTAATGAATTCGGTTTCCGCTTGATCTTTATCAAACTTTTCTTCAGCCTTTGTCACTTCATGCTTGACCAGGACACCGCCGATATAGTCATTCGTTTCTTTCCAAGAAGTCTTATAGGCAATGTCCAGTTTTGCTTCAACAGGACCGCTCAGCAGGTTATAGCCCTTATTTGTCTGCGTTTCAACAAGGTAATAAGTGCCATTGGCCAAACCAGAAACTTCGATTTCACCCTGTCCATTAGTCGTCAAGTCGCTTGCAATTCTAACCCATTTTTCGTCTTTGATGGTCGGCAATTTCAGCTTTACTGCATCTGTCGGAGCCACTTCAGTTGCACCAGCAGGCACCGCCGCATCGTTCGGAATCGACTTGTACAGATCAAACTTGACGCCCTGCATTGCCTTCGTGCCATCAACTACTACATCAGACTGCTTCACAATCTTAATTTTAAAGGTGTAAACAACAGTCTCATCCGTAATCTTGTTGTGGTCGTTATCCGTTTCCTCGGTATTGTCGGTTTTTACTTTATTAGAATAAATCAAAGTTGCAGTATTCTTGTTTCCATCGGTAGAAGTCACGGCGAAATCTTTCAGCAAGGTTGCATTATAGCTGATAATCAGCTTTTTGCCGCCAAGGTCTTTCGCATCAATCGCATCAATATTAAATGCAACTTTAAAACCATTTGTACCGTCTTGGATTACCTCGTAGTCGTATGCACCACTATCAACAGTCTTTTTTGTAAGAACCTGGTTCGTGCCATCAACGCCAATCGTAAAGGTATCGTCAATATTGTCATGCAGATTCACGGGCGTATCAGTAACTTCAAACGTCTTCAGGCGGGCAATATTGCTCGGAACAGTAACAGTAATCTTGTAGGGAACTTTATCACCAACGCTGTAATCGGCACCTACCTGCCAAGTTCCTTCTGCACCATTCTTCTGCACCTGCTTCTCAAGATCAGGTGCGTAGTTGTAAACGGTTACGGTCTTATCATTTGTCTCATAATCGTCATTATGCTCAGGAGTTTCCTCCGGTTTTTTAACAATACCATCCTCATTGACTACAAACACATAGGAATCGCCCGCATTGAGAATGTACTTTTTATCTTTTGTGCCTTCAGCATAGCTTACCTCAGTAAAGCGATAAGTACCCGGCATCAAATCCGTAGCAGTAATCTTTCCACTTACAGTTGTAAAAAGACCGTCGGCTTCTCCCGAGCTAATCTGTTCCCAAGTATCCGGCGTAACATTTTCTTTCTTGTGCTCCAGTTTAAATTTCACACCAGTAAGGTCTACTGTAGCATCTTTGTTGTCACCAATAACGCCTTTCTTCACAAGGTCTACATTGCCCTTTTTCGTGCTATTCTTGGGATACACAACAACGTTGTACAACCAATCCGTCTGATTGTTCTCAGTCTTTCTGGTCATCGGAATCGACACCAAGAACGGAGTAACAGCTTCTGTGACATTCGCAGGGCGCTGGGTTTCAATTACCACATAAAGGCCAACGTCCAGTTCTTCAAAAGACACTTCACCATTATCATCCGTGAATTTCTGGTCTCTAACCTTTGCACTCTCGTACTTGCTTTTAATGGTTTTTTTGTCCATATCAACATAGGTACTTACAGAAACCGAGTCAATCGGATTGCCCTCGGAATCTTTACCAGTACCATTATAGTAAGCAATCAGTTTATCGGCATCCATAACCTTATAGATTGTGAAGCCAACACCTCTACCTTTATCAAGGCCTTTTACTTGTTCTTCCTGGCCACCCTCACCGGTGCCATCATTTTTCTCGTTAGTCGTCTCCTGAAGATACTTGTAAATTGTGAGTGAACCTTTACGAGTTGTGTCGATGTCAATCACCGTCTTATTTGTATCAGGAGTCCATGTACTCTCTTCCGCCGCGGCGGGCAGGGCGAACAGGCTGAGGGCCATGACGGCGCTTAACAGGCCTGTCAAGAATCTGCTTTTCTTTTTCATGACTTTACCTCTCTTCATTTGTTTATGGTTTGTGTTTATGGTTTGCATTGGGGAACAATTAACGCGTCCGTCCCCCTTTCTTGTTGTAACGGAATACCAGTATCAACAACCCCGCCACTGCCAGCGGCAGCCCGATCAGCAGCCACAAGCTAGGCGCATCCGCACCCGTATGCGGCAGCGCAGGTGTCTTCCGATTCAAAACGGTCAAGGCCAACTTGTAGCCATCTGCGGCATTACCCGTAAAGATTTCATTCTCGTTCGCCTGCATGGGGCTATCATTCCCAATCTGGCACTGACCATCTTTTGTAAAGATAATAACAATCGGCGCCGACAGCAGGTTGTAATCCTTCGCTGCCTTGGTTTCGGTCAGCCGGTACGTTCCAGCCTCCAGCTCCGTAAAGCCCTTGGTCGAGGTCGTATCACCGCTGCTGTCTGTCAGCATCAATTCGCCATGGTCATTGGTTACGCCTGTACATTTAAACGAACTATCAACAACCAGTTTTCCGGTGCCATCGTCCTTCATCTTCTCCAGCGTAAACTCAACGCCTGCCAGCAGCTTCTGCTTGCCGCCCTCGCCATCGTCCTCGGCCGACTTCTTGGTAACATCCAGCGTAAACTTCGGGTCTTGCTGCGTGTTGGTGATGGTCATGGTCTGCTTTGCATTGTTGGTATTTGCAGCATCGGGTTCCGGGTTCGTATACTCATAAGTGACGCCGTAAACCTTCTCGTCAATCGTGATGGTTCCCTCTGCCGCTTGGAAAGCTCCATTAACAAGATAACCTTCGACTACGCGGTACTCAAAGTCCGGCTTGCCATCTTTGCTGTAATCCTTAGCGGGCAGGCCCAGGAAGCTGAAATTCATACCCTTATGATCTTGCTCAACCTTTGTGTAAGTCTCGTTCAGGTATGTAACAGGTGTCCAGAACGATTCCGATGTCTCGCTAACACGGCGGCGTTGAAGCTGCACATAAATCGTGGACGGATGCTCCGTCATTAGGCTGTTGTCAGCGTTCTGCCATTGCTTTGTGCCGGTAATATCCAGCAGTTCCTGCTTGGTGTTGGTGAAGGTCGCTACGGCCTGATTTCCGTCACTTGCAGCGCCTTCAACGATAGAACCGCGCACGGTGTGATTGTTCAAGACCATGGTGCCGCTGCCGCCACCGGTGACCGATACTTCCGTCAGCTTGGAACCATCCTCCGTAGGCGTTACTTCCTCAATGGTGAAGCGTGTGCCAACGGGGATCTTGTCAATGACACACGGCTCGTCAACTGTCGCCGTATACTCTTTTTCAATGGCCTCGTCTTCCAGCGCATGGCCGCCAACGTTGGTGAAGCGGACCTTAAAATGGTACGTTCCATTCAAGGGATCGCTGCCTTTGGCCTGTTGCTTTATAATGGTTAGGCTGCCGGTTTTGACCGTGTTGACAAACACGACCTTCAACTGGGTCTCGCCGTCTGCATCCGTAGCGTCGGGGTTCGCGTAAGAGCGGAAAACGATGGTATTATCGTTTGGAATTTTGGTACTGGGCTTTTGGCCGTCGTAGGCGTTTTGATTTTTGCCCCTTTGCTTATCTTCGCCTTCGGCGTCCTTCTTTTCAATACGTCCATCATCCGGGGCAGTGCCAGACTGATTTTCGAGATTTTTAGAAGCGCCCTCAAGCGTTAGCTTGTTGCCGTCTCCCGCTGTTGTCGATTTGACCGGCTTCCCATCTTCATAGATGGTCCATTGCGTGTCAAACAGATTTTTGTCGACTTGCTCGTTGATGGACAGGTAGCTGCCGCGGCGGAACTGGTCCTTAAAGCTGATCGTCTCGCCAGTTTTCAGGACAAAACCGCCGTTTTTATCCACCACCATCGTGCCTTTCTCGGCATCCGAGGTGTACTGGGCGTTCACAGCGGGCATCAGCTTGCCCTCTTGGGCTGAGCCGTAATCCGCAATGTCCTCCTGCTTGGTGGTAAAGCCGGTGACTGTCTGGGGCACCGCTTTGGACGAGAACACGATGTTGCGCAAATAAATGCTGCGCGGGTAGTTGCAGCCAAACCGCAGTTCCTTTACATCCTTCTTGTCAAAGTCGTCATCTGCCTTCACATCGTCCAGGCTCAGCTTGACGGTGATCCACTGGTTGTTGTGCATTTCGACCTGGCCGTAAAGATCTTTGCCGCCTATGAACGTCTGGTCAAGGCAGCCTTTTCGATGGCCCTTGCTGTCCCGCAGCTGCAGGTACATGTTGCTCAGCGCGGCGTCGCCCTCGTCCGAGTCGACATAAACGTCAAAGCTGAGGTAGCTCATGTCGGTGATGTCGATGGTCTGGTCACCGTCCAGCTTCAGGATACCGTAGCGGGCTTCCTTGTTGGAACCCGCCGGGGTCAGGTCTTCGAACTGGGTATACCAATTCAACAGGGGTGTACCATCAGTGACATTCAGCTTACTGGGCGGGTTGTCCACTTTTATGAATCTGTTTTCACCACTCGTGCCTGGTGCGTGGGTCGCTGTTGTAGTGAAATTTTGCACAGGGGTGCTCTTGCCAGGCTGCAACAGGTTGATGGTGGTTACTGTATCGCCCTTTGCATCAGTCGTGCCATAATGGGTAGCCTGGTTCCTGATGGTGAAGTTGAAGAACCTTTTATCCGCGAAGCAGTTTTGGAAAAGTGCGTTAACGCCGGTAACGTCGACTTCCTTTTTCACCTGCAACTCGTTATAATCCGGGAAGTTGAAGGCGATTGCCATGTTGGACTCCCACATACCGCGCTCCATGTAGTACATGGTAAGGGTGTGGGTGGTGCCTTTATCATATTCGATGGTGTCGCCGGTGTCGTCCGCGTAGTAGAAATCAATCTTTTCGTTTTTGTTGTTGCTGCCCTGATAGGTAATACTCTTTTTGACTCCATTGCCCCCATCGTTCGAATTGCCCAAATTGCCCAAATTGCGAGTTGCCGTTCCACCTATTTTCACCTTGCTGACATAGGGCGTTACGGTGTTTTTGTCGCCGCTTGCGCCGAATTCCAGCAAACCGGAAGCCTTACCATGCGCACCGCCAACATCCAATACCAACTTACCATCAATAAAGACCCATACGTCATCGTCGCCAGAGAAGAAGAATTTGATGGGAACTTCTTCGCCGCCGTTATCACTTTTAACCTTACCGTTTTCCGTTAAGGTAAAGTTAAACTGCAGCTTAGCGCCGAAACCATAGTTATAGTTGGATGCCTGAGCATCTTTGGGGATAGTCTCGTTAAAGGGGAAGAAACCGTATGTAGTCTTATCATTCTCCTTTTTTACACCGGAATTAGAAACTCTGTTTTCTGAGGCCGTGCGATTTTCAGATTCCTGCAAGAAATAACTGTTGCTATCCGACGAATCCTGTTTTAGGTAGAGCGTTGTATCTGCAGCATCGAATGTCCAGTATTTAACTTTCTCACCAAAAACATCTGCTTGAGTAAACGGGAACGAAACATTTTCGTAAACATCGCCAAGTTTCGCTTTCTTGCTGTTGTTTCCTTTTAAGAAATCCTCATTGAAGTGCGGCTCAACCAACTTATTTGTGCCATTCTCGGTTCCGCGCATGATCGGCTGGCCATTTACTTCTTGGTCCGCAACAATGCCCTGGAAGGTGTAATCGTAGTACTCTTTTCGATTATCATCAGTATTTGCGCACAAGGCAGAGTTATTTGCCGCCATAAAAGCGCGACCATTTGTGAAGCCGAAGAGGTTTAACGCTCCACTTAATTCTGCAAAAGGTTTAAAGTTATCAAGCTCTTGTGGTTGGAAATGTCCTGTATAAATCGGATACAGGACCGAATTATTGCTTTCAAATGCTCCGGCAGACAAATAATAATCGCTTACTGCCTGATCGAACTGCCGGAACGGTACCCAGTTGCGGTGGGCGGAAAACGCGTTCTGAGCATTTCCATCTTCACTAAAATTATGATCGTATGTATCTCGATTGTTGCCGTTTAGCTCCCAGTCGGTATAGTAATCATACAGGGTGGTGTCGATATACTTGGTGCTGCTGTCTGCTTTAAAGTCCGCCTGCTGAACGTCAACGACCGCTTTGCCAGTTTTTTTGTTGGTTTCGGCGTCACGCAGGGTGTTTACTTCGGCCCAGTAGCCGCCACGCTGGTTATTCGTATCTGACTTATATGTAGAATCATCACCCGTGTCGGCGTAGAAGCATGGGAAAGCATACTCATTTGCCCACGGGATTTCCAGATTTGCTGTGCTTTCGCCGCTCTTCGCAAGGTTATCCGGCTTTATACCATTGTCGCCTGTACTTCTGGCTGCAAAAATGATATGGTCATAGCCATCAGCCACACCATCAATATAGTAGAGATCATCTGATTGCCTGGTCATTTTGCCGAACCGAGCTTCTATATTCTGTCCCGTCAGGTAATAGTAAACTTCTCCACCAACTATAGAAGGGATTGCATTGGCTGTATCCAGTGATAGCTTGGAAAATGTCGCATCATAGAAAATCGTGCGGCCGTCTTTGCCTCTTGTCCAGTTGGAGGCTTTCTCAGTGTAGACAAAGCAGAAGCAGTTGGTTTCATCGAAGAGAAAGCTTTCCTCGCCAGTCCCTACTTCTTGGCCGTAGAAGTTGTACAGGCTACTGATTATTTTATCGCCTGCGGTGAATTGGACGTAGCCGCAAGCATCTGTTGGAATTTTGAATGGTACTGTTGCGCCATCAGACACCGTGCCTAAATTGTGTGTTCCAGCTTCTACTTCTACTAATTCACCATTTGTCTTCTCGTAGAAGTGGGCAACTACATTTGTTAGTTCACCAGTGCTAGCATTTTTGAACGCCATGGGTTTGCCGGAAAATGCGGTATGGTTAGTTGGGTCAAAAGGCTTATAATCTACCCATTTCTTTTCTTTCGCATCAAAAAGTTTATTGGCAATGGTTGCAACCGGTGTCGATGTAGGTATTTCATACTTGTCCTTATATGTATTTGCTTCAAAATATTGAAATTGAATCGTCCCGAAATTGCTTTCTGCACATTCAGACTCAGTCAACTCAACGCCAAAGACTCTTCTTCCGTCATACTCTGGTGATTTCGAAGTCATCGGCTTTCTTTCAACCCACGGGCCGTTACTGCCTTTTTTCGCATTAAATCTAACCGACCAGCTATCATTGAAGCCTTCAGGCACTGCAAAGTACACCATAATCGGGTACGTTATGGCATTGCTTGTTGCTTCATCGACAGGCTGAATGGACGCATCATCATCTGTTGCTGCGTCATCGACAGACCGGGTGACGCTGTCTTGCTTGGTATCCTCATCCGTGGTGTCGAGGGTGTCATCCATGGTAGTCTTGCCTGCCGTGGTGTCGATGTTATCGGCGGGCAGGGTTTGCGGGGTGTCGTTGGCGGTGTCGTCTGCCGGGGTGGTGGAGTTTGCGCCGGGGTTTGGCGAGGCGTTATCGTTCGTATCTTTGGATTCAGTGCCTGTGCCCGTGCCAGTGCCCTCATTCGTTTCGGACTTATCGTCCGTCTTAACGTTACTGCCCGCCTCAACCTTATTATCTGTCTCACCATTGTTGTCAGTCTCAACGGTCTCCTGCATCTGCGTGGCGCCCTCAAGGGCCTCGGCATAAACGGGCAGGGCCAGGGCGGCGAGCAGGGCCAGGACGGCCAGGAGGGCCGCCAGGCGGCGGCTCAGGGTACGGTGGGTGGTGCTGTGCTTATACATCTGCTCCCTTCCTTTCTGTTCCTTTCGGTGGCTCTATGTCTGTAATGTTGGTTGAATGTTGGTTGGATCTTGCGTGCAGCGGCGGCCGGATACATCGCCTGCTGACAGTACGCATTATTTCACAGGTAGACCTGTGAAATATATCCCCAGGGGATATTATGCGCAACCGTTGCGTTTTTGAGCAATTTTTTTGGGGTTTCTTGCGTCGCTCACTTTTATTCGTTACACTCATAAGAATTTCTAATAATGTTATAACACTTTTTGCTTCAAATTTCAATATTTATGGGCGATTTATGGGCGTCGCACCTTATTTTTCGTCATTGTGTAAAAGTCTACAATGTGGAATTTGGTAAATTTGCTCAACACATTTTTGCGTCATTCTTTGCGTATTTTTTCTTTTTCACGGAATCCATGCGCATTTTTTGTCGTTTTTTGGCGTTTTGTGCAATCCATTTGCGCAAACAAATTGCGCAAGTCTGGCCTGTTACATAGCCAAACATAGCGCAAAACTTGGACAAAAAATAGAGGAGTGCCTAATACACTCCTCTCAGCCGGGTCTATGCACTTTTATTCTTCTGCCTTACAACGTGCCAGCAGAACGGCACCGGCAGCGGCGTCGCCCTGCGGCTCGGCCAGGGTGAGCTGCGGCAGCAGGGTTTGCAGCTGCGTTTGGGCGGCGCTGCGCACCGGGGCGCACTTTTGCAGCACGCTGCCCGCAAAAGCGATACGCGCCGATTGCAGCCCCAGCTTTTCGGCCACCGGGCGCACCAGCAGGGCCAGCTCGCGGCCTGCCTTTTCCACAATTTGCAGGGCGGCGGCGTCGCCCTGTTCGGCGGCGGCCCCCACCAGCGGGGCCAGTGCGGCCACCTCCCGCTTGCCGAAACCCGGCGCGTAGATCTTGCCGATCAGCTCCCGGACGGCGCTGACCTGCAGCGCCTTGAACACTGCATCGTGCAGCACGGTGGGGGCAATGCGGCCATCCTCGGCACGGACGACCGCCGCCAGGGCGTCCCGGCCCAGGGCGAAGCCGCCGCCCTCGTCGTCCATCAGGCTGCCCCAGCCGCCGCTGCGGGCTTCGCGGCCATCGGTGCTTTGGCCGTAGCAGATGGAGCCGGTGCCCGCGATGAGCACAATGCCGCCCGGCCCGCCGAGGGCCCCGTACAGGGCGGTTTGCTGGTCGCCGGTGAAGGTGACCGGGCCGTGGTAGCCGCCTGCCTGCAGGGCATTTTGCAGGTGGACCCGGGTGGCCGGGTTGCTGATGCCCGCCGCGCCGATGCACAGCATGCGGCAGGCGTCCAGCCCGCCCGGCAGCGCGGCCATATTGCGCAGCAGGTCGGCCACGGTGGCCTCGCACTGACCCGCCACGGTGCCATTGGGGTTGAGCGCACCGGCGGTAAAGGGATGCGGCGCGGTGCCATCCTGATACAAAACGCGGCAAAGGGTCTTGGTGCCGCCGCCGTCCCACCCGGCGTAATACTGTGTTTGCATACATTTGCTCCTTTATTGTTCAGTTATTACGTTTATACGCAAATTTTCTCTTGACAAATTGCCCTGAAGCGAACATAATAGAATCAGGTTGAAACTTTATTTTAAGTAGATGTTTTATTATTTCAGGAGGTCCTACGATGGAACTTTCTTTTTTACAAAAGGATGCCTGCATCGCCATTGGGCTGATGAGCGGCACCAGCGCCGACGGCATTGACGCCGCCGTGGTGGAGCTGCGGGGCTGCGGCACCGATACCAGGGTGCGGCAGCTGGGGTTCATCACGCTGCCGTTCAGCGATGAGGCGCGGCAGAAAATTTTGCAGGTGGCGGGCGGTGCGCCGCTGGACAGCCGGGAGATCTGCCTGCTGAACTTTTACCTGGGCGACCTGTCCGCCGATGCCTGCCTGGAAGCCTGCCGCGCGGCGGGTATCCAGCCCGGCGATGTGGACTTTGTGGGCAGCCATGGGCAGACCATCTGGCACGAGCCTGTGGGCGCAGACTACCTGGGCCGCAAGGTGCGGGCCACGCTGCAAATTGGCGAGCCAAGCCTGATCGCCGAGCGGCTGGGCTGCCCGGTGGTGAGTGACTTCCGCGTGCGGGACATGGCCGCCGGCGGGCTGGGTGCGCCCCTTGTCCCCTACACCGAGTATCTTTTATACCGCGAGGAGCACCGCACCGTGGCGCTGCAAAACATTGGCGGCATTGGCAACATTACCGTGCTGCCTGCGGGCGGTGCGCTGGCGGACACGCTGGCTTTTGACACCGGCCCGGGCAACATGGTCATCGATGCACTGGCCGCGCGGGTAACGAACGGCGCGCTGCGCTACGACGACGGCGGCAAGCTGGCACGGCAGGGGCAGGTCAGTGCCGAACTGCTGCGGTATTTAGTGGACAGCGACGATTACCTGCGGCTGGCCCCGCCCAAGACTACCGGCCGTGAGCATTACAGCGCCGCCTTTGCGGATGCGCTGTGGCGCAAGGGCGAGGAGCTGGGGCTGACCGGGTACGATAAGATCGCCACGGCCACGGCCTTTACCGCCGAGAGCATCCGCCTGGCGGTGGAGCACCACTGCCCGCAGAAGCCGGAGCGGTTGATCGTGGGCGGCGGCGGAAGCCACAACCCTGTATTGATGGAACTGCTGCAGGCGGGCCTGCCCGGCTGCGAAGTGGTGACCAACGAGGCCCTGGGCCTGGACAGCGACGCCAAGGAGGCCGTTGCCTTTGCGATTTTGGCCAACGAGATGCTGCACGGCCGCTGCAACAACGCCCCCAGCGCCACCGGCGCGGCCCACCCTGTTGTGATGGGCAAGCTGAGCCTGTAAAAGGCATAAGAAGGAGAGAACCAGCATGACTAACGTAGAAGTACGGGTGCGCAGCAGCTACAGCGCACTGAGTCCCACCTGCCAGAAAGCGGCCGATTATCTGCTGGCCCACACGCGGGAGCTGTACAGCATCCCCATTGCCGAGTTGGCGCGGCAATCCGGCGTAAGCTCGGCGGCCTGGGTGCGGCTGTGCAAGGAGATCGGCTACACCGGGCTGAAGGACATGCGCCAGCAGCTCTACCTGCAATACAGTGCTGAACCCCAGGTGGAAGTGGACCCGACCGTACATTTTTCTGACCTGCGAGAGGGAAAAAGCGCCCAGGAAATTTTGCAGAACGTGACGGCGGCCAGTTTGCAGGCGCTGCAGCGGACCTCCAAGCTGATGGACCCCGCCGCCTACCAGACGGCCTCAGATTGGCTGCTGCAATCCAAATCCATCAAGCTGTTTGGCATGGGGGCCTCCGGGCTGGTGGCCTCGGACCTGTGCGACAAGCTGCTGCGCATTGGCAAAAACGCCATTTTCAACTTTAACAGCCATGTGCAGCTAAGCTACAGTGCCACGCTGACAAAAGACGATACAGCGGTGTTTATTTCCAACACCGGCAAGACGCAGGAAATCTTGCAGGCATTGGAGGCCGTGCAGGCCAGCGGGTGCCATACCATTGGCATTACCCATTACAGCAAGTCCCCGCTGAGTGCGGGGTGCAAGCTGCTGCTATACACATCGTCGAAAGAAGTGTATGTGCGCAGCGGCGCGATGAGCAGCCGGTTGGCGCAGCTGATGGTGGTGGATGCGCTGTTCACCGTGCTGGCCAGCCAGGATTACGCGGCGATACAGGGCACGCTGGAGAGCAGCTACCAGATTTGTATGTCGCACAGGGTGGATCA
>ERZ1034842.168-NODE-168-length-34187-cov-12.682702_pt1 | contig 34187 bp, 63 predicted proteins | sample MGYA00520634_ERZ1034842 | MGnify/ENA primary metagenome ERZ1034842 (study PRJEB33766, sample SAMN09781734) | gut metagenome | biome: gut microbiome | host: Homo sapiens | place: Madagascar | study: EMG produced TPA metagenomics assembly of the PRJNA485056 data... | reverse complement strand
GCTCATCGGCAGGAATGCCATCCGTGATCAGGTGCAGGTGGAAGCGGTTGGTCGATTTGCCCCGGCCGTAGACGATGACGATCTTGGCCTCCGGATACCGGTAGACCATGCGGCGGTAGAAATTATCCCGGATCCTGCGCATCTCCTGCGCGGTATGTACCTCATGTTCGGGATCGAGCGTGAGCGTGGAGTAGTAGCTGGTCGGCCCGAAGTTTGCGTTGACGATCCCGGCGAACCTCCCGGCCGAGACCCTGGTGTTCATCTCGTCGCGTTCTTCCTGCGACTGGAACCGCGGCTTCTTCGGCCGGCTTGTCTTCACATCCGCGCCGTCCGCCACCGTGTACACGATCTGCTCACAGACCCTCCCGGAAAACTTCCGGCGTTTGTGTCTCTTCACCATCATCTCAGCTCCTCCCATCTCTGCCCGCTCAAAGCGTGGCCGGAGATTCCGGCCATGCGTTCAACTGGCAGTCCCTTCTTCTGTGTACCCGCACGCCGTACACGTACACGTATCTGTCTTTTCGTCCCAGCGGCAGCAGCCCACAGCCCAACATTCCGGGCAGATTGGCCACGGTCCTTTTTTCCCGGCCGGATCTGGACCCGGTCCGATTGGTGTCTCGTCTCGCAGTGTAGCCGGAGATTTCGGCCACATTTCGTCAAGCAACGCGTCTATCCTGCTTTTCAGGCTTCGCAGCTTAAAAAACACCAGCACGCCCAGCGCGATCCACTCCAGCGCGGCGGCAAGCTCCAAGATCTCAATCAGCATTTTCTTCTCCTTCTATTCCTTCCATTTCCGCTTGGCAGTATTGGCAGCGACGCGGCAGGACGCGCTTCACGCCGCCATTCTTCCAGACTTCGATATGCGGTTTCTCCGGCCGCCCGCAGACCGGGCAGCGGTAGACGCGGAAGATATCATCCCAGCGCCAGCGATTGTTCCTGCGGCACAGCTGCTTCGCTGTGTTCTTGAGCAGCACGGTATAGCAGTCCGGCACATCCTCCGGGAACCATCCTTCGATGGGGCCGCCGCTCAACAGGCACTTGTCGCAGTCGTCCGCCCTGCATGCCTCTATCGCCTGCATGACCTCCTTAAAACTCATGTCCTTTTTTCCAAGCCGGAGCGCTTCCCGGCGCTTGTCTTTCTTACTCATTCCTGCGCCGCCTCCATTTCCTTGCGCTCCTGCATGAAGCCGTGCAGATAGAGCTGCAGGAGCTTCTGGGCGGTGTTGATGTACTTGTTGAGATCCTTCTTCCCGATCTGCAGTTTGCCTGTGGTTACGACGCGCAGGTCCGGCGTGCCGATGACCTGGATGCAGGCGGGCTCGTATTTCTGCGGGCCATCTTCCGTTATCTCAAACAGCGGAGGCGTCAGCTGGTCCATGGTGACGCGCGGCGGATATTTCTCGTCTTGGAATTCGACGGACCATCCGTCATCCTCCATGGACGTCTGGAACCCGCCGAGCTCGCCATAAAACAGCTCCATGATTTTTCCCATTGTGGTTCTCCCTTCAAAGTGTAATAACCTCCCGCCTCGACTGGCGGGTGAATTTGCGTTCCGGGCAGAAGCGGCAGTCGGTGCAGCTCCAGGCGCCGCGGTAGTTGTTGCGCGTCGGGCAGAGTGGGTTGTAACAGATCCCGGAGCCTGCCCGCTGCGGGCCGCGGCCGAATTTTTTCTTCTTCGGTTCGGCTTTTGGCTTTTTGGCTGGATCCTTCTTGGTGACGAGCGTGGCCGCGCGTTCTTTCCGGAAGCAGCCGCAGCTTTTTGCATGCCCGTTCCGGAGGTACCTTCCGTCCTTGCTGCAGATGGTCCCGCATTTACACCGGCAGATCCAGTGAGCCGTGTCTCCTTTTTTGCTGGTATCCCGCCCGACGACATGCAAATATCCAAAATCCATGCCCGTCAGATCGACTACGTGTGACATTTCCATTCTCCTTTCGTCAGGGGCCGGTCTCCCGGCCCCTATGCAGGGCGGACTTTCACCGCCTGCGCCTGCGCGTCCCCCTTTCGCCGCAGGCGAGCTGCCCTTGTCTGCTCAGACAGCTTTATGAAGGAGGTAACACGATGCCGCCGGGCGATCCCAACACCCGGCGTGGGGTAACGTTGACGGTTCCCATCCGCGCGCACGTTCCACACGCGCTTTTTATCCCCGGCCCGCGGGCTTGAGGTGTCGCGGGCCGGGTGCAAAGCCGGGGTGATCCTCCCGCAGCCGTCTCATGGCGGAGCGGCCGCGGCCAAAGTCCGAAAAAATATGGTCCCCGGCTGATTGCTGGTCTTAGTCCTCGAGCTGGCCGATATCCTTGTGCCGCAGCCCGTCGGCGTTCTCGGTCAGCGGCAGCGCCTGCCGCCGCGCGTGCTCCTGCTGATTCCAGCCGCACCGCGCGCAAAGATCCGGCGCGAGCTTTGCATACGGACAGGCATTGCCCTGCTTCGGCAGGCCGCATACTTCGCGTGGGCTGCTCTCATTTTTTTCAGGCATTTCAAACCTCTTGGATCTCGATCCCGTATTTTGACCGCATGAATTTGCGGTTCCGCAGATACTCCTTCGTCCGCGTCGCTGTGGACTTGACGTCCTCGACGACGAGCTTGCCGCCGAAGCGATAGGAGAAGTCCGCCGTGTACCGGATCGCGCGGATCCGCTCGCCGGTCTCTGTCACATAAGATTCCTGCAGCGTGAACTGTGGCTGCAGCCGCAGGTCGGAGATGATCCCGGCTCGCAGCATGACCATCAGCTCGTCATACCGCCGCGCCTCCTTGCGGCCGGCGAACCGGATCCCGGCCCGCTCGGTGGGCGCGTTGTGGTACTTCGCATTCCCTTGGCTCCCCTTGTGAAGGGGAGCTGGCGCCGCAGCGCCTGAGAGGTCGATCTGCTGCCGGGCATACAGCTCCCGCATCCTCGGCGGCATGTCCGCCATGGATGCAAACCGCAGGCCGCTCATTTGTGTACTCCGCGGTGGCAAAAGCCGTCCGGTACCGTTGCGCTCAGCCCGATCCAGTGCCCTTCTGAGCCTTGCGCGTTTTTCGCGCACATATCACGTCCAAGTACGATATAGTGCTTTGCGCAGTCCTTGCACCGCACCACATCCGCAACGTCTGCGGCGGGCTGACGCAGCAGGAGCGTTTTCACTCGCTGCGGTGTCCAGTTCGGATTCCTTGCGTTGTTTGCCTCAAAGTCTTTCAGCGCCGCTTCGCGGCTGATGTATTCGTCAGGCATGGTCGGCCTCCTTATCGCACGAAGAACGCACGCAGTCATCCAAAAACGCACGCGCCGTGTATTTCCCACCGCATTCGCACGGCTCTTTTGTCCGGTAAACCGTCCAGTTCGGAGTGGACAACTTTTCGTCCACCGGTGCAACCTTCCCGCACCGCTCACAGACCGGCGTCATGTCCATCATGTTTTTGCGTTTAGCCATCTTTTCTGTTCTCCTTTCGCGGCCCAAGTATCCTTTTTACGAGTCCGTCATACAACTCATGCTGCTTCTGGTTTTGATATTTGCGCTTGATGAACGGCGGGCATGTCGGCACGAAACAGCCATCTTCCGGGAATCCCTGTGCTCTGGCCTCTCTCCGCCACAGCGCAGACGCCCACTCCATCACGTTCCCATGTCCGTACTTGTCGCAGATCCGCTTGATCTCCCGGCATTCCATCTCATACGGGCTCAGACTAACCATTTTTTCTGCCCTCCAACGCCCGCTCGGCTTCTTCTCGGTTGAGGAATGCAGTTTTGCCAATCTCTGACGGAAAAACGCAGAAATCGCAGTAGTCTCCGCTCCTGACAAGCCATACCTTGTTCAGGCCGTTACCGCCATATCCCTTTATCCTTCCCGTGTGAATCTCATCGTGTACGGCATCGTCTCTGAAAGTGCGTTCGATCGTGTAGACCGTATCCCCCACCTTGCACGGCAGCACGACGCACCGCCCGGCTTTGTCGGCCTCGGCAAGCTCGCGGAGGCGATCAGCCTCCACGCCCAACGCCTTCGCGGCCACCCGCAGGAACAATGGTTCCGTAAGTGTAGCCTTGATTTCCTTCGGCGTCAGCCCCGTGTCCTCGTAGGCTGCGAGGCGTTCACACACCGCTGTTTCAAACGGGCAATCTTTGATTTTACATCCGCCTCCGTTGCACGGCTCTTCAAAGCAGCGCGGGTAGTAGGCGTGTTGATTCGATGAACCGTTCCATTTAGTCAGTCGCTCCATATCTTTTTCTCCACATACCGCCAGCTCTGCGGCGGGCGGGTGATTTGCAAGCCCGCATTCCTGCATGTTCCGCTGCGCTCCGAGTACATAGCGCAGCTCTCGCACCACCAGTCGTTTTTGCACGCCCCTCTGAAGCTGCTCATTTCGCGCGGATGATCGTAAATTTTGAGATTTGAGATGTGCCAGCCGTAGCCAACCGCAGCACCGAGATACTGGTGCAGCTCCGCAGGCTCCAGGCAGGTCGGCCGTGCAATGTCCGACGGGATTCTTCCCGCGCCGTTAATGTTGATGATCTCATCGCACAGAAATTCCCCGATGACTTTGCCGTTTCCGCATTTGTAGATATAGCACTTAAACGGTGGGTTCATCTTCGGGCGCGTCTTGCGCACCTCGATCGTCTTCTGCCCGCTCATGATCTTCTCGCACCACTCCGGGCGAATGCTGATCAAAACAGCTTTCATAGCGCATCCTCCTCCATCCCATCCAAAATTGTCTCTCTCAGTGCCCGAAATATCGGGTATGCCTGCTGCGGAACTACGGCGTTTCCGAGGCATTTAATTCTGTCCACCCGATTGTGAATCCCATGAGCCACTCCATAAGGGCGGGGTTCTACTTCCCACCGCTTCCACAAGTCAGGTTCTTTCGCTCTTCTTCCGTTATGATCCCCGCGTCCCTCAGTGCTTCCATCTGCCGGAAGTTGTGCGTTCCTCCGCACAGCGGCGCTCCCGTCGTTGGCCGCGGCCATGATAAAGATTCGCTCTCCTTTGTGCAGTCCGCCGACATCCCTAGCCGCAGAACTGTAGGCCCTTGCTTCGTACCCGATGTTTTGCAGTTCGGAAAGCACCTCCGCAAGCGCGATTCGAATAAGCCCAGAAACGTTTTCACCGACAACGCAGCGCGGGCGCAGCTCTCGGATAACTCGCAGCATCTCAGGCCAGAGGTAACGATCGTCCTCTTTGCCTTTTTGCTTTCCAGCCACGGAGAAGGGCTGGCAGGGGAATCCCCCAGAGAGAACGTCAACTGTTCGCAGGCCTGTCCGCTCATAAAAACTCTCCTTTGTCAGCGTCCGGACGTCACGCCAGCGCGGCACGTCCGGCCAGTGCTTTTCCAGCACCTTCGTCGGGTAGTCGGCAAACTCGCACTGCCCGACGGTCGTAAATCCGGCCCACTCGGCAGCCAGATCAAGTCCGCCGATCCCGGAAAACAGGCTCAGATGCGTCAGCATTTTGCCTCATCCCTCCCCGGCGTCAGCTTCGCCAGCATGATCTGGCCCAGATCCGCCACGTAGACCAGCCGCCCGCGGCTGTAGACCATCAGCTTGTCGCCCTGGATCTCCATCCGGTCGGCCTCGATGTTCGTGATATCCTGGCAGGCGTCACACACAAACCTCATACCAGCGCCCCCGGCCGGGGGTCCGGCGTGTAGTGGAGCTTGGTCGCACGGGCGTTCTGATGGAACTCCGGGCGGGTGAATTTGTAGCCCCAGTGCTTGGCGGCGGTGAAAAGGGCCGCATAGCCGTCCTCGGCGCGGACGGTCACTTTCTGATCGCCATATGTAACGGAAAAGTGGTTCTGGCCGGTATATCCGGCCTGGGCGATCACGGCGGGGCGCCGCGGCGCCCGCTCGCCGGGGTAGTCGATGCTATTTCGCAATGTGTTTGCGCCTCCTTATCTGGTTGTCGGCATGGACCATCTGCTTTCCCGCTGCAAGGTCGGGCTGCAGACTGTCTCTGTCGCGGTGGTTGACATCGTAGATATAGTTCCGGATGCTCTCGTAGAGCGTCCAGGTGCAGCACCCGGCGCGGCATGTGCCGCTTCGGTCCGGGCAGTTCCGGCCGCATGGCGGCGGGATGGGCCGCATGCGCGGCGCAAAATAATTCACTCCGCTTCCTTCTGTACGTGCTGCAGCCATGCCGCGAGCGTTTGCAGCGCCGTCTCGCGCTGCAGCAGGTCTTCGACCGTGTCCCGGTCGACGCGCGGCATGCTCTGCAGGATCTCCCTGTCGTTGGCGCAGTCATCGGCAAAGGCCAGGACAGCGTCGATGATGTCGGCCAGCTGATCCGGCCGGAGCTCTACCGGGATCTTTGGCTCGTCCTTCACCGGCTTCACAGGATCCCGTAGGTCGTCAGGCCCAGCGCGATCGCGCCGGTCACGACGCAGGCGTCTTTCATCTCCGCGTACCCGGCGATCACGGCCAGCACAAAGGCCGCGCCGCCCAGCCACACGCAGCAGGTCTTCGCCACCCGCCGCATGGCCTCCCGGTACCGCAGCTCCTCCAGCAGCCGCTCCTGCCGCTCCCTGGTCTCTTCCTCCGGCTCATACCCGAGCCGCTCCGCAAGGTTGGTTCTCATAGTGCTTCTCCTTATCTTCTTCCGTCCAATTTGTTGACACGTCTCTATTCCCCTCTTATAATGATCGTGTCAATATGAGGGGAGGTGAACATATGACGAGGTCTGAAATTGCGCTTCAGCTCGCGCTTGCCGCGATCGAAAAGGGCAATCTGATCATTACTGATTCGAGCAATGAATCTCTCGGCGACCAGATTGCTGTGCTTTTCAACCGCATCTATCGCGGGCTCGACACTCATTGCGGCTCTGATTCCTAAAACTGCCGCAGCTCATGCAGCAGCGCAGTCAGGACCGTGATTGCGTTGCACGTTTCTGCCTTTCCGGCAGGCGATCCGCCGTTCTGGGCCAGCAGCTGCAACTGCTGTTCCAGTGCGGCGATCGTTTTTTTCTTGAGCTCATCCACCCAGCGCACCCCCTTCCAGATCCAGAATCTTCTCGATCGCAGCCTTGACCTGCTTGCCCTTCCGGGCTCCATTCAGGATCTTGCTGAGATATGTCTTGTCGCAGGGGACCCCTGTCCCCTCAACCTGCGCGGCCAGCCAGTCCTGCGTCTTGTCCAGATCGATCAGCCGCTTGCGCACGGTCTTCCCGAAATTTGTCATGCTGTCTCCTTCTTCGCTTCCTGCATCCGCCTGACGAGCCGCGACAGACGGGCGTTTTGTGTAACAAGCTTCTGCGCGTCCAGGTCCAGCCCCTTGCGCTTGAGTCCGTTAATGATCTGCGCCGCCTGGCACTCACACACCATCGCCGCTTCGATCAGATCATGCAGCTCCTGCGCATCCAGCGTCAGGGTGTAGGTCTTTACCTTCGCCATAATATCGACTCCTATGTACGCGCCTTGCGGCGCGTTTAATTGCTGGCCGTGGGCAGACGCCCTTCGGCTGCGGCCCGCTCGAGGATCTGCCACGCCACGCGGCGGGCAGCCTGCCGGTTGGCCTCCTTCTGCTCCGGCGTCAGGCGGCGCAGGTAGTTGTCCGCGATATACGCCGTGCAGTTTGGAAAATGATACTCGGCCACGATGTGCGGCTCTTCGTCCGCGATCGGGTCATACGGCTTTCTCATGGTTCAGCCTCCTTCCGGCGTTAGTTTTTCCAGGTTTTACAGCTTTACGCTTTTTGCTCTTGTCAGACCCCAGCCCGCGTGGTAAGATGCTGGCAGGTGGTGTTTTTATGACAAATAAACAGTTCAAAATCTGCTTGGCGATCCACCGCAAGTGGCCACTCAAAAAAATTCTCAAAAGGTTTTCGCTCAGTAGTGACTGGGAATTACAGAACGAGCTTGACAGCCTCAAACTTGATTCCCGCAGCACTCTAAATGACAATGACCCCGTTTTCCTCGATACCCGCTCACAGGCCGCTTTTGAGGAGTTTCGTCGAGATCGACGTTACCGGCGTATCCCGCTCTGGATCTCCATCATTTCCGTGGCCCTGACCATTGTCTCTGCGCTGATTGCGCTTGGCGCGCTCCAGCTCTCCAGCATCGAAATCTTTGGCCGTCCCCTCAGATTCTTAGAGATCCTCGGATTATTGCCGCACTGAGAATCACGAGCATCAGCGCCACAAATATTGCCGCAGTGGCTGCCAGAGCGATTGCCGCAGCGCCGAGCGCATCCCACACATCTATCCAGCGCAGCCGGTCGGCCAGCCGTTTCCACCATTTCGCCCACTTGCTTTCCTGCTTTTCTTGGTTTTTTTCGGCTTCCGGCTCTTTTTTCGGCTCTGGCTGCGGGTTCTCATTCTCGATTTTCTTTCTGATGTGGGCCTCGATAGCCGCGCAGTTTCTCGCATTTGCGCATCTGATTTCTGTATCCACGTACTGCTTTGTTTCCCCTTGTGCATCCTTTCCTATGTATAGTGTTCTTTTTCCTGCCGCTGCCTCAAACCGTGGACAGTTCTGGCAGTAGTCCGCAACAACCACTTTGATCATGGTTTCTTCCTCCTTCTCTATGCCCTGATTGCCACGATCAGCGCGGCCAGCGCGACGATCATGTTGACCGCGAAATTCCACAGCGTTTCCCGTCTGCGCTCCCGCAGGTCTTCCCGCCGCCATTCTTCCAGGCGTCGTTCGAATTCTTCCATGCCTCACGCCTCCTTCCGCTCGTTCTGCTTGCTCTCCTGCGCCAGCATCATGCCGTAGGCGATATCGCTCAGGCGCTGGAGCTGTTCGTCGGTCAGATTCCCGGACTGTTTTTTCAGGTAGTCCATGACCTGCTTTTCCTTCTCGGACATTGTTCTCACCTCGCGTTGTCGCAACACTTTATTTCCGTGTTTTGTATTGTGACTACACTGTACCACCATTCTGATGTTTTGTCAATACATGTTTGCGAAATATTTTGCATATTTTTGTATTGACAATACATCCATCGCGTGTATAATATAGTCATGAGGTGATTTCAATGACCATCAACGAGCGAATCAAAGAGATCCGCAGATCTTCCGGACTCTCTCAGACCGACTTTGCCGAACGTCTCGGCACGACCCGCGGCGTGATCACAAACCTCGAGGGCGAGAAAACAAGCCCCAATGAGCCGTTCATCAAGCTGATCTGCCGGGAGTTTAACGTGAATGAGGACTGGCTCCGCACTGGCGAGGGCGAGATGAAGCAGAAGCTGACGAGGAATCAGGAGATCGCCGAGTTCATGGGCGTCGTCATGCACGACCCGGACGACTCGCCGCGCAAGCGGTTTGTATCGATCATCAGCAAGCTCAGCGTTGACGAATGGCAGCTGCTCGCCGAGATCGCAAAAAAAATGGCCGAGGACGGATGACCGCCCTCGGCTCTTTTTTCTCTATGCGACCAGTCCGCGCAGGAAGCGCCAGACCAGATCGAGTTGTTCCGTCGTCGCAAGCCGCAGCATGCGGCGGATGTCCTGCAGGTAAAAACTTCGCGTCATTCTATCCGTTCCCCCATTCTTCCACAAAAATACCGTTCATTTTTTGTTCACTTTCCCGGTTGTGCTTTCCTCGGCGGTGGCTTACAATATTTGTAGGTTCCTTTTCCTGACTCGCATGATTATATTAGAACATACGTTCGTTAATTACAATTATGAGAGTCTACAAAAATTTACATATCAAACTGGAGGTTTTGCCATCATGTACTGCAACAAATGCGGGAAGGAGATCTCTGACGAGGCTCTCATCTGCCCTTATTGCGGCTGCGGCACCGTTAACTACGTCCGCGATCAGGCCAAGTCCGCAGTGCAGCGTCAGCCTGCGCAGAAAAAGCGGTCGACGGCGTTGCTCTTATGTATCTTTCTCGGCGGGCTTGGGGCACACCGCTTTTACGTCGGCAAGATCTGGACTGGGCTTCTTTGGCTCTTTACGCTCGGCTTTTGCGGCATTGGCACGCTGGTCGACTTTTGCCGGATCTATGATAACAAGTTCACAGACGACGCCGGGCGCCCACTCTACGATGAGTACACGGATGGCATGACGCCTGAGGAATACGAGTCCGCCGTCGCTGGTCCCCGCAGAGTCCGGAAAGTTATCATCGTCATTGCCCTTGCGCTTTGTGCTGGCTGCTTCCTGTTCGTCCGCGTCATCCCCGGCCTCATGTACGCGCTTGGTTTTTGAGATGTCGCCCGCGCCGCTGGCCGAACAACGGCGCGGGCTTTTGCTTGCGCAGGCGACCGGGAGCCGTCTGTAACTTTATGGTAGCCTGTCCACGGTAGACTTGTAAAGATATTACAGTTGCTTTTTGCAGTCAGACGTCTTGCTTTTTTTGGGGGAATGACATGTTTTGAAGGAAAAATTATCTGATTTGTGCCGTGAGCAGAAGCAGACGGTCACTCCGCACAAAACAAATCAGGACGTTGCCGAAAACACCGACCTTTCCGTCGGCACCGTCTCCCAGTTCTTTCGCGGCGACATCAAAAATCCGTCCGTTTACACGGTCGGCCCGATTTGCCGGGAGATGGGCGTTTCTATGGATGAGTATTTCGGCATCCCGCATGACGAGCCTGCCGAGCCTTCCGATGCTGAAAAGCTCCGCGCCGAGAACGCGGCCCTTCGTGCGCAGCTTGCCCAGCAGCAGAAGTCCCTGCGCATGCACCGGCTTGTGACGCTCATCCTCTTGGGCATTCTTTCGCTGTGTGCCCTCGCGCTTGTGGCCGACGTACTCAGCCCATCGATCGGCTGGTTCCGCGCATAAATCAAACCGCCCCGGCCCAGCGCCGGAGCGGTATCCGTATAACCTTTTGCCCTTGTGGTGAGAATTTGCTTATGAACTTTACATCTACGTGGAAAATCTCCGACCCGCTCGCGCAGTACATCATTTACCTTCGCAAGTCCCGGAAGGACATGGAGGCCGAAGCCCTCGGCCAGACCGACACGCTCAAGCGGCACCGGGCCGCGCTTTTGTCGCTGTCCGAAAGCCGCGGGCTGAACGTCGTGGAGATCTGCGAGGAAGTCGTTACCGGGGACTCCATTGCCGTCCGGCCGGAGGTGCAGAAGGTCCTGCAGCTCGTCGAGACCGGGAACTATGCGGGCGTCATCGTCATGGAGGTCGAGCGTCTGGCGCGCGGCGACACCATCGACCAGGGCATTATTGCGCAGACTTTCAAGTATTCCAATACAAAGATCGTTACCCCGAACAAAGTCTATGACCCAAACAACGAAATGGACGAGGAATACTTCGAGTTCGGCCTCTTTATGTCCCGGCGCGAGTACAACACCATCAAGCGCCGCCTGTCGCGCGGCAAAGAGGCTTCTTTGCGCGAAGGCAAGTGGATCTCCGGCAAGACGCCCTTCGGCTGGTCGCGTGAGAAACTGCCGAATGACAAGGGTTACAAGCTCGTCCCGCACCCGGAGCAGGCCCCCATCCTGCAGCAGATCTACAACTGGTACACCGGCGAGGGCTGCGCGCGCATCGGCGCGAAGGCGATTTCCACGCGGCTGAACAGCCTCGGCGTCCCGACCAACTCCGGCAGCCTCTGGCTCGCGGACTCTGTTCTGGATATCCTGCGCAACCCGGCAAACGCCGGATGGATCAAATCCGGCGGCCGACCGGAGACGAAGCGCATTGTCGACGGCGCTGTCGTCGTCAGTCGCCCCCGCACCCGGCAGGAGGATCTGAAGCTTTATAAAGGGCTGCACGACGGCCTGATCTCGCAGGAGCAGTATGACAAGGCCGTCGCTCTGAGCTATTCCAGCGCCAGCCCGCGCGGCAAGGGCGCATGGGGGACCGTGACGAGCCTCGCCGGTCTCGTCCGCTGCGACCAGTGCGGCCGCGTGATGGTGCGCCGTCCGTCGTCCGGCAACCGCCGCGATACGCTCCTTTGTCCCTCCTACGGCTGCACGACCGTCAGCGCGTGGTATGATGATGTGGAGGACGCCGTGCTGGATGCTCTGCGTGGCTGGCTGCGCGAGCTGGAGCTCGGTGAGGCCGCTGCGCCAGATGACACGCCCATGCGCACCGCGCTCGAGTCCTCGATCGCCGCCGACCGCAAGCAGCTTGCCAAACTGGAGGCGCAGGAGGCCCGTGCGTATGAGCTTGTCGAGACCGGCGTCTATACGCCGGAGATCTTCCTGCAGCGCTCGCAGGCGCTCGCCGCCGACAAGCAGGTCATCGTCGACCGCATCGAGGCTAGCCAGACCACAATCCATGAGCTGTCCCGTGCCAGACAGGCCCGCGCCCGTCTGGCCCCCGCCGTCCGCCGCGTCCTCGAGACCTACCCGCTCGCCGCATCCCCGCAGGAGAAAAACGACCTCCTGAAAACTGTCCTGCAGAAAGTCCTCTACCATAAACAGACCAAATCCTACACCAAATCCGGCAGCGACATGCACGTCACCCTCTACCCCCTCGCGGATTGATGGTTATACATTTATTCGGTACGCATGAATGAATCCCATCTAAATATAGATTCTATAGCAAGCGGAAATCCCTCCTGGTGACAGGAGGGATTTCTTTATTTTGCGATGTGCTCATAATACGCCATGAGCTTCTGTTCCGGCCCCGGGCCGTCTTTGTCGAGGAGGAAGGCCTTTGCCAGCGCGGCGTAGAACTCCGGGCGGTTGAGGCCGAACTCTACGGCGACGGGGTAGTAGTCCGAGTACATCATGTTCATGGTCACGCCCCACGCCCAGCGCGGGACCACTGGTGCCTGAATGCCCATGCTCTCGGCCACGGCCGTTGTCTGTTCCATCGTCCAGTGCGGGCCGGTCGTGCCGTCGGCGTTTTGCATGTTGGCTGCCCACTGCATCGCCGTTTCGCGATCAAACGTGGCCGTCTCCGGCTCGTCGTGGTGCCCGTGCAGCTTTTCGAGCCTGCAGATCGTCTTCGCGTACAGTCCGACTTCTTCCGCGCTGCCCAGCGTCACGGGCTTCTCCATGGCCTCGTGCAGCTTTGTGTAAAGCTTTTCGATATATTCTTTCATCTCGTCATGCCTCCTGGATATACCGGTAGAGTTTATCGACGTCGTTCTGGTCAAACCGCATATCGCCCAGCAGCGGGACGGATACGGTCAGCTTGTTTTCAAAGCGCGGCCTGGCCGCGTTGTATAGCTTGTCGAGGTCGATGTTCCCGGCGTCGTCGAAGATCTGCATCATCTTTATCGCCGGATTTTCGCGCAGCGCGAGGATCTTTTCGCGGCTGCCCTCCATGATGAGCGCCAGCATGATCCCAGCCCCGATTCCCTTGCCGCCCGGCAGGTGCGGGATGACCTCGTTGTCAGCGTAGCGCATCGCGCCGCGCATGGCCTGATCTATCGTCACTGTCATACAGTTATCCTCCGTTTTCGGATGGGGCGGCTATTGCCGCCCCTTTGGCTTAGTTGTTGCAGCACCCGCCGCACTTCGGGATCGGGTTGTAGAGCGACTGCGCCGTGGTCGCGGTGCCCGTGGTGACGTCGGCGACCTGCTTGGGATAAAAGGTCGCGTTGACGTAGGTGACGATGGAGTTGTCACCGCAGCAGCGGCGCTCGGCCTCCATCTTGACCGCGTCAAGCGCTTCCTTGCGGACAGACTCGACGTCCTGCTTGACGAGCGTGAAGCTGTCCTCGGTGCGCTGGTTGTGGACGGCCTGCTTGCACAGCGCCTCACGGACGTCCTTGAGCTGCCCGTCGATATAACCGTACATCTCCAGCATCTTGCCGTCGTTGTACGTGTTGGCCTTGAGCAGCGCGATCTCGCTGTCCTTCGCGGCCAGCTTCTGCTCCCGGTCAAGATCGTAGCGCGTGACCGGCATGTTCTCGCTGCACGTCGGCTCCTGCTGCCGTGCGGCGAGCATGGCGGCGACCGTCATGGCAGGCGTGACCGCCGCAGCGATGTCAGCGGCTTCCGATCTCTTGTTCTGGTTGAGGCCGCCCAGCAGATTGCCGAGCCCGCCGTTTGCCAGACCCAGCGCGGCGCCGCCGATGCCAAAGCCCAGCGCAGTCCCCGCGAGTCCCTTGCTTGCGTATTCCATAAAAAATCCTCCGGTAAAAGTAGTAAGCTGGCCAGCTCCTACTCTCATTCTGCCGCTTCCCCGGTTTTTATGGGGGACATTTCCGGGGCATCTGTGTACCATTTGTGGGACATGCGGGCATAGAAAAAGCGCCATGAGCCGTTGCTCATGGCGCTTTCTCTTTGTCCGTTTTCCCTACCAGACGGCGGGCAATGTTGTAGATGTGCGGCAGGCGGCGGGAGATGGTCTTGCGGTCGACGCCGATCTCGGCGGCGGCGTCCATCTGCGGGAGCCTGCGCACGATATAAAGCTTCACGATCTGCCGATCGATCACGTCCAAAAGTCCCTCGTCAGTGACGCGCTCCCAGTCGCTGCGCGTTAGGTGTTCCAGCTCCTTCGGCAGAGCCAGCCGCGCAGTTATTTGCTGTCACTCCCTTCGGCCCGCCGCCGGGCGGGGGCTTACTTTTCCTTGTGCGTCAGCACAGCGATATTGCCCTTGTTGCTCACTTCGAGATCCAGCGCGGCGGCGATATCGCGCACCTTGACGTAGTTCGTGCCGTCTTTCAGGATGCGTTCAACGGCGACTTCCTTGCCGTCCACGATGATTTTGCTCTTTTCTACCATCTCAGTCTCCTCCTCTGCATTTTTTCCATCTTCGAGGGCCATCACGGTATGGCCCGAGCTTACCAGCACGTCCCCGCGCAGGAGATTCGCGTCCGTCGTCAGATACTTGCTGCCGGTCAGCAATTCAAAATCGCCCGTTGCGGGCCAATCGTGCAGCATGCAGTATGTCGTGCAGCTGTTGCCCTGCCGACGGTAGAGCGCTTCGACCGATTCGCAGCCTGCGGCCACGGCGCAGAGCGTCATGAGGCCGGAGCAGTCCGTCTCGACGGGCTTTGTGATCTTGCTCACGTCCCATCCGACGGCTCTGGCGGCCTCATACGCCGTGTTCCGGTCGCTCATGTCGTAACCGATATTCCGGTTTTTAATCGCTGCCTCGCACGTCTGCGCGGCCCGCTCGGCCTTTTTGCGGCTCTTGTAGCGCAGGACGCCGAGCCAGCGGCCATTGTACCAGTTAGAGATATTCAGCTCCCTCCCAGTCTGGTTGCCGGGCTGCTGGTTGCGTCCTCCGGTTTCTCCAAGGCTGGCCTGTCCGATCTTGATGCTCATTTCTGCGCGTCCTCCTGCGGCTTGCCTGCCGCATCGATGGCGTCCTGCGCTTTCTGAGACTGCGTGCCGAAATAGAACGTGATGACCGTCAGGAAGATGGTCAGAAAGTCCTTGCCGGTGATATCGCCGCGCAGGGCGAGGACAGCGAAGATGATGGTCAGGCCGAGCGTGACGATGGATTTTACGCTCAGCAGATTGCCGAGCCGCTTCTTGATGTTTTCCATAATCAGCCCTCCACCTTGATTGCGCGGTTCTCGAACTTTTTGTAAGCGTCGAGATAGATTTCCTGCTTTTCGCCGTTGAGCGTCAGTTCATAGTACATGCCGTCGAACAGCGTCGTGGAAGCCAGCGCTTTCCAATTCTTCAACGTTTTGCAGTACCACACGACGTAAACGTCATCAGGGCTGATCTGCTTTCCGTCGCTCTTGTCTAAGTGTTCGTTGGTGTAAACAGTCACCAGCTTTTTCACAAGCTCAAAAAACTTCTTTTCTGTCATTTTGTATGTACCCCTTTCATTCTATTGGATCATTTTTCTTTGCAAAAACCCGCTTGAAGGCAAGCAGGCCAAGCTCTGTGATGGTTGCCCAGCCGGTAAAGCCGAGCACGTCGGACAGGTCGACCGACGCGCCGAGCTCCGGGCTGCGTATAACTGCAATTAGGACGGCGACGGTTTTCAGCGCGCAGGCCCAGACAATTACCGTCGTGATGAGCTGGAGCAGATACACAACAATGGTTCGCGCCATTTCGCCCTTGCTCCACTTGCCTTTTACCCGCATATCTGCCTCCCAATTTATTGCGCACTGCTATGTTCACACTGCTTCTCGAGCTGGTGCAAAAACTTTTTTACATCGCCGTTGCCGCCCAGCTTGACGTATTTCTGCCCGGCGATCAGGCGCTCGGCCATTGGCATTTCCTCCGACATGATGGTCAGCCGGAGAATTGCGAGATATTGCTCATCCTGATGCTCCTGCATTTTCCCGAGCTTTTTGTCGATCTCGGCTAGGTGCGCCTCCTGCGTTGTGGCCTTGCCGCGCTTTTTCTGTATCGCGCTGACGACGGCATTGACGACCGCCGTCAGCGCGGACGAGCCAAGCACGGCACAGACGAGGGTGACGATGATGGTCTTGGTGTCCATGGTGTCTCCCTTCCGCGCGATCAGATCGGCACGAAGGCCGCATCCGTCCACTTTGCCGTTGCGCCTGCCTCACCCATCCAGACCTTTGTTTCGCCGCCATGCGTGTAGTAGGCGTTCGGGATCAGCGACATGCCGGCCTTCCACACAATGGGATTTTCAGCCGTGCCGGCTTTCACGGACTGTTCGATGTACTCCTGCCGCACCAAGATCTTGTTGACGTAGATATTCCGCCAGTCATAGCCCAGCTTGTCCGATTGCGTCACGTCCTCCGTGATACCGCCTGCGGCCTGCACAAGCTTGCCGTCCGTAATTGCTTTCTTTACCTGTGCCAGTTTAGCCTCTGTCATATGCCGCCTCCAGTTCCGCCAGCAGATCGCTGGCCGTTTTTTTGCCCATCTTGACGGTGATGGTCCCGTCTCTGTTGTCGGTGACGGGACCGGCGAGGGTGAAATCCGCGTAGTCGTCCATGTAGCAGTCCTCGGCGGTCTCGGTCGTCGACTTGACGGTTCCGTCCTCGTTCATCTGGACGTTGCCCTCTGCGTCCAGCACAGGGACGGCCGTGGTGTAGCGGTGGATCATGCCCCATACTGCGCCGTCGCAGAACAGCGCCAGCGGGTCCGGGACCGCGTTCTTGGCGATGGTGACGGCGCGGCTCTCGCGCCCGCCCCAGTCGGCGTCGCGCATGCGGCCAGCGGCCGGCTGCGTCTCGATCTCCTGCCCTCCGATTGTGATGTACCAGGTGTCCATAAGTTCCTCCTGTCTATTGCTGCACGGCATTGGCCTGCAGCCATGCTAATAGTGCGCCTGTTGGCATTTCAGCGAAAGTCACTGTCCGGAATGCCTCTTGCGTCCAGCTCCCGTTGAAATATGCGTACCAAATATCGCCTGGCCCGTAAGAGTAAACAATGCTTGGCCGAGAGCCTGCAGTGATCATGAAGTAGTCAAATTTTTTCCCGTTTGATGTAAAATCAATGGCTTGCTCAAAAACCATTATTTTTGGGGACTCATTTATGATCCACGTCAGCCCGTCGCTGAACTTGACCTCATACGCTGTCCCATTCACCAGCGTTCGACCCCCCCGATTTGGTAACTTGTGCCAGCAATCAGGTCGGTGCCGCCTTTGATGGCGTAGGATGTGCCGTCTTTCAAAATGTGGTGTGTGCCCATGTGGGTCCTCCTTTATGCTGGCTGGCTGTAGGTGCCGTCTGGGTTTTGGATCACGGGGAAGGTGCCGGGGAGGATGAATGCGGGGCGGATGCCGTACGAGAAGGATGCGTCGTCGACGCCGTAGTCGCCATTGGGTTGGACGAGCCACACGCGGCGAATGTTGTCGATGTACTGGGAGCGGAGCCTCCAGTGGGCGGCCGAGCCGTTCAGTTTTGCAATACGCTTGTTGTTGGCGGACGTGCCGGTCCCAAACTCAAAGTAGGACAGTTTCGCGCCATCACTCGGGAAATAGGAGTTGTCGATGGACGACCCGCCTAATTCGAAACCCGACAGCAGGAAGATCTTCACGGACAGACCGTTCGCGCCGCTCTGATCAATGCCAGTACCGCCGTTCTTGCGATATGGAATCTTCACCTGCTTAATAGCATTCTTGATTTTGCTGTCGAATAGGTTTAGGAATGTACTGTTGAGGTAGGCGTGGATGTCGCTGCTTTCGTACTTGTTGACGTTGGAGCTATTCCAGACACGCTTCTCGTAGATGTCCTTCATCAACAGCCACGTCCCGTCGCAGCTGCTGTCGTAGCGGCTGCTGTTTGAGGGGACGCCCTGATTCACAACGAGGAAATCATATGATTTGCCGTTCACGCCGATTTTTACGACGCTGCCGACCGGGAGCGTGCCGATGGGGATACCGCTGGAAAACGGAATGTCGTACCCGGTGCCGTTCACGAGCACGCGGCCTTTCTTCTTCGCGTAGCCTGTGCCGCCGACCAGCTCCCGCCCGCCGGTCACGGAATAGGCCGTGCCGGAGATCAATGTCTTGTGCGCCATGGGGCCTCCTCACTCATACTGCCAGTTGATGGCCATGTTCTCGGTCGGCGTGGTCTCGGTGGAGACCAGGGTCTGCTTGGTGATGTTGCCGGTCTTCATATAGTCCGTGCCCGCCACGGCCACCGCCCAAGCCGTCGGCTTCCCGCTGGCATCCACCGCCTTGACCTTGATCAGGTCCCCGACAGAAGCGCCGGAGGCGAGGATCACATCTTGCTTTCCGTTCCACGCGTCTTTGTTGCTGCGCACGTCTGCGACGGCCTCGTCGATCTGCGCGCCGGTAAACTGGCTGTTGTAAGCCATACGATCACTCCTTCATACACAGAAAATCCTCGCCGTCCGCGGTCTTCAGCGCCTGCGACTGGCCCAGCGGGATAAAGCCGTAGTTGTCGTTCCAGCTGCCGTCCGCGCCCTGCGCGAACAACGAAATGCGGTATTCCCCATCCCCGGAAAGCAGAAAATCGTCGTAGACCTCAAAGGTTCGCTGCGTACCCGCCGGGGTCTGTGAGAAGGACGCGATCAAAGCGCCCTTCCCGCGGCCCCAATCCTCGCCGGACTTCGTCGCGCGGCACTCAAAAGCCGTATAGGCGATGTCCGACGAGAATGTGACGGTGATCGAGTCGTACCCGGCCACTGCCGAGATCTTGTTGCCGGTGATTGAGAATGTCAGCTCTGGCGCGGCCATTACGCGGCGCTCCACGTCCCGGCGGCGTTCTTGACGAAGACCTTCACGATCTTCACGCCGTCGCCGGAAGACGCCGATTCGAGGTCTGCGCCCTTGACGGTGACGTTGATGGCGGTGTTCTTCTTGTAGCCGCCCTCTGTGCCGCTGACGTTGGTGGAGCCGCCCGTCGCCGGGATCTGCGTGCCCGCCGTGTGCAGGCTGCTCGTCGCCGGGACGACGCGGACGGTGTATTCCTCAAAGTCCACATCGCAGACGAAGGAGAACGCCGCTGCGTCGTAGCCAGTGACCTTGGAAATTCGGCTCTTGTCGGGGCCGGTGATGGTCACGGCGGGGATCGAGGTATTGAGCGTGATGGAGTCGCTGGCCGCAGCCGATTCGTTGCCGACGTCGTCGCGCACCTTTACATAGATCGTCTTCAGGCCGTCGCCGTCCGGGAGCGTAATGGATTTTGTTGCGGCGAACGTCTCCCACGACGCATCTGCTTCCTTTGCCGCCGCCTTTGTGCCCCAGATCTTCATCTGGTAGCCGGTCGTCGCGGCGTCGGTGACAGAGATCTTCGCGGTGACGGTCGCGCTGGTCGCGTACTGTGCACCGTCGTTCAGGATCAGCGATAGGCCGGCAGGTGCCAGCGTATCAAGTGTCAGATTAAAAAAACTTGCCATCTGGATTTATCCCCTTTCTTCGCTTTTGAGTTCGATGTACAAAAAGCCGCCCGGCCTTTCATAGATGGTTTCTCCGCCCAGATGGGCGGACTTGATGCCCATGGAGCCGATGAACAGCTCCAGAATGCGTTTGAGTCCAACTGCCAGCATGTTATCCCTCCACCAGATACAGTATCCGCGCGTCCTTTGCGGTCAGCGCGTCATATTCGGATTTCGTCAGCACGCGGATCTCATCGATCTGCGCCGACTGAATGCCCCCGCCGCCTCCGCCGCCCAACTGCCGGGCTTCGTTGATGGCGGAGACGAGATCGTCCTTGTTGTAGGTCTTGAGATCGTCGAGGTCGCCGATCTGCTCCTGCAGCTGCGCCCAGACGGGGAGGGTGGGATCCGCCGAAGGATCGCCGGACGGCTCCGCCGCCGGCTGCACCTTGCCGAGCGATACCCACACCGTGGGCAGCACGACGCCGGAGGCGTTCGTGCCGTACACCCCGACACGGGCATAGCGCCCCGCCACGGCGAGAATCTCTGGCGGGACGGTCACGGTATTGCCATCCCATTTCGCCGGGAGTACGTCGATGGTGGCCCTGCCGTTTGTAAAGACGGCGGTCTTCGTCAGCCCGTCCCAGTCGGATGAAAACGCGAATTCGACGCTGACGGCCTTCGCCATGCCCGCCGTCAGAAGCTCCGGCGGAGAGCACAGATGCGCGGAGGCTTTGGTGATGTGGATCTGGATCATGTTATTTCGCCTCCTATGCAATCACTGAGCCGTTCACGAGCAGCTTTCCGGCGCTGTTGCACTCCAGCACGGCCCGAATATTTGTGTTGTAACAAACATAGAACCCCGCCGCCGACATTCCTCTAAACCAGTTGTTTGTCGCTCCGACTGATTCGTTTCTGGATAATGGTGTTACAAATCTCCCGCTCATCCAGATGCCGTATCCGTCTTTTACAATCCTGTCTTGATACTCGCCACTTCCCCCGCTGCTCGGCGGGCCGACGACGTACTCGACGATATAGCTGCCGGAGATCCGGGCGACTTTGACGCGGTCGCCCGCGGCGAATTTGACGGACGTGTTGCACCGGTAGTGCTTGGTCGTGGCTTCGGTCTGCCCCTCGAGGATGAGGGACAGACCGTCGTCATAGACCGCGCCGACGGTCGCCAGAAAGTTTTCCGGCAGGTTTTCGTCCGGGATCTCGATATTCGTTACAAACAGGCTGTCGATTCCCTCCATTATGCGATCACCGTCCTTTTTGCAGAGTGTGTCATGAGGCTTCCGGCCTGCATCGTGACCGACCAGCCGGTTTCGAGGTAAATTCCGCCGATTTCGTCGTGCGTCAGGGCGAGGATGTCGCCGACGCCGTGCCCCGGCTCATTGATCGTGTAAAATGTAATGGCGCGCGTAGCAAGCAGCGACTCGTTGCGGCGCTTGTCGGCGTAGGCCTGCAGCTCCTCCTGCGAGGCGATATTGTCTACCCGCTCGACGGAGGTGATGCGCATGCCGCGCTTGAAGGTGGATTTCTTGGAGGCCGGATTGTCGTTGACGGCCGTCGCTACCATGGCCGCGTCCATGTCCGGGTTGTTGCAGGTCACGATGAAGACGTTCGGCGCGTCAAAAATGTCCGTTTCGTCCGACCAGTCCGGCCCCGGATGCTTCTCCGGGAGAAACAGGTCTGTCACGCCGTAGCGCCAGTCGATGATGGCGGCGGATGGCTCCTGATACGGTTCGAGCCTGCACACGCCGTCCGCGTCAAACCAGAGGCTTTCATAGTTGATCTCCGAGAGCAGCGTGTTGATGATCGTCAGGTAGCTTGTGCCGATTGGCCAGTCTTCGCGGTCTGTCGCCAGCACAGCGGCGTTCGGCGTTGCGATCACGAGCGAGATGCCGCAGTCTGTCAGCAGCTTGCGGATCTCAGTGATGTACGACGAGCCAGCGGCAAGGTGCAGGATCGTCTCGGTCTTCTGCGTGTAGACGCGCCAGCAACGGTCATAGGCTTCGACCTCGACGCGCGTGCTGCCTGCGCTGCCTTTTTGGCTGACGGTCGCAGCCTGATAGATGCCAAGGGAGTGCTCCGTCCCGTCTACGATGATCCACGGGCGCAGCTCGTCGGACTCCAGCTCCGCAAGATTATTCGGCAGAAAGCTGCCTTTGAGCGAGCCGTGCAGCGTGGCTACGCGGTCGCTCATGATCTGCGGCGGGCTGCCGGTGTCCCATTGGAGCTTCGTGACGGGCGCGCCGTTCCGGAGCACGTCGATGCGGTAGCTAACGTCACGGGTCAAGGGTGATCGCCTCCTCCCGGTGGGTGTGCGAGACGGTGAAAGAATAGCGGCGCATGAATTCGTCGCAATTGCTTTCCAGCGACGGAAGCGTGCCGATGGCCATATTGCCGTGATGGTCCTTCAGGCAGACGAGGCGCCCCACAAGGGCCTCCAGCGCGATGGCTGCGGCCCGCTGGCTGTGCGGCCAGGCGCAGGCGACGGACAGGGCGCGGTCGCGCTGCTCGCTGCGCTCCTCTACCGGGTAGGCCAGCCCGGCCAGATGGACGGTCGAGACACCTGCAGAAAAGCTTGCGCTGTTGGTGCGCAGCTGCGTCTCGGACAAGCGCATTTCGAGCCATACGCCGGTTTCGAGGTCGCAGATCATGTTGGTCTCAGGCAGGATCTCGACGGTATCCGAATTGGACACGCCGTAGTTATCGCTTTCGTCGTAGCAGCCGCGGACGCGGTAGGTCACGCTGTTGATGCTGGTGTGGTCGATGTACTCTTTCTGGGCGGTGCGGGCGATGGCGACGCCGTCCCGCTCGATCAGGTAAAAGTCATAGCTGCCTGCGGTCTGCCAGGTCAGCGCGGCCTCATGGCCGGCGGTGATGGTCAGGGTGATGGCCTCGCCCTCGGTGTGCGAAACGGGGAGCGCGGCTGCGCTCCACTCGGACCACATGCCGTACTTGTTCTGCACGCGCACGCGGACGGTGTAGCTGCCGTCAGCGAGGTAAACATGGGAACGCCATGCCTTTTCCGTGCCGTAGACCGTTCCGGAGGCGTAGCCGTTGGAGAGCGTCAGCTGATAGGCCTCCTGCTCCGTGGTCTGCCAGGTGATGCGCGGGCGCGGGCCGGTGGACTGGATCACGATGGACGGCGCGGACGGGGCGTTGATGGCGATAAACTCCGCCTTGTCGCTCCACTCGGAGGCCGTGCCGTCGGTGTTGTAGGTGCGCACGCGCCAGTATTTTGTCCCGCTCGCAAAGGTGTTCGCGGGCACGTCGTAATGCTGGTTTTCGCCGGTGACGGTCGCGAGGGTGTTCCACGTCGTACCGTCGGCGGACCATTGCAGATCGGCCTTGCTCTGCGGCGTGCCGGTGGAAATGATGTGCTGCCACGAGAAGCGGTTGACGATGGTCGCGTCAATGACGATGCCTGATGGGGCGACTGGTTTGCATGACGGTGTTGCCTCCGTTGTTGATACCGTCACCCATGCGGACGTTGCCGTCAGATTGCCCGCTGTGATCGCCGTGATCATCCAGTCTATGGACTCGGCGGAAAATGTCTCCGCTGGCACGGTGTGGCTCTTTTTTGATCCGGAAACAGCAATGCTGTGCGTGGTCGTCGTGCCGGTTGTCCGCCAGTAGATCGTTGCTCGTGTCTGCTCGACAGAAACCATTGTCTTATCCTGCTGCTGCACATCCCACGAGAAAATACTCGCAACGTGCTTCGGCGTATATGCGCCAGCTGCGGGGCTCATCGCAGAAATTACAGGCTTCTCAACAGTGAAGTTCGACCATGCGGCGGTTACGGTCCCCCCTTGGTTTGTGGTCAGTTGTATCGTCCATTCCAAACTCCCGACCGGGAGAGTCCCTGCTGGCAGCGTTGCGCTCGTTTTGTCTGCGCCCACGCTGACCGAATTAGCCGTGCTCGCGTTTTTTACCCGCCATTTCAGCGTTTGACTTGCTACTGTTGGGAGTTCATAGGTGTAATATGAATCCCACTGCAAGTACCACTTGAATTCTTGCGCAATTTCTGACGCTCTTTTCCCGCTTTCTGTCAGATAGATTTTCGGAACCGCTGTCTGGTCTTCATAGGTAATTACAATATATGGCTTATTGCTTCCCTTCGCAGATTGCACCACGACATTCATATTCGGGTACACGCATGCGCCATTTTCAAGCAGCATTTTTAGGTTTGCCGCCGATATTGTTGTCGCTGTGCTTCTGTATCTGTTGTTTTCCATGCTATAAGGTTTAGGGATCGTTGCGAGTTTCAAGGCCATCCCCGGCATTGTGTTGTATGTAACCGACCTGAGCTGTGGCTTTCCCGTCAGGAGATAAATTTCCGGATCGTTTGTTGTTCCGCCAGAATTGATCTGTGAGCAGAAAAGATTGTAGGTTATCGCCGTTATTTTTTTGTATCTAAGCGCTGCAAGCTGCGCGCTCGTTGGTGCAAACGTCATCAGCATTCTGCAATAGTTTCCGAAGTCGTCTGATGTGGTTTGCGTTGCACTGTAATAGTTTGTATTTGGATTATCAGTTCTTACGATTGCGGAGTCGTTCGCGTAAAGGGTAAGCGTTCCCATTTACTTCGCCCCCATTCTGGCTGTTATGCGTGCGTTTTTGGCGATGCGTAGGATGGTGTCGAGGTCTTCGACGTGGTCGACGTAGACGGTGGTGTTGTAGGTGTCGCCGGAGGTGTAGCGCGTCTCGCTGGCCGTCTGGATGCGCGAGCCGGAGGGGAGATAGATCCGCTCGAGGCCGTTTTCGTTTACCTTCGTCCATCCGCCGGACCAGTTGTCCGTGCCGGCGGCGTTGCCGCGCAGCTTTTTGAGATATTCCTGCACCCACAAATCCTGCGACTTTCCGAGGATGGAGCTGTCTCCCGCTCGCGCGAGCGCTTCATACTGCGCGTTGGCGTAGGCCTCCATATTGCCGTAGGCTTTGCCGGTGTCGGTGTCGAAGTAGCTGCCGTAGCCGTTTGCGGCGGTCGCGCGGTTCGTATCCTGCTGCATCCACTTGGTATTGAGCTTCTGTACATTCGACATCTGGCCCTTGCCGTAATTCAGGCCGAGCGCCGTTCCGACCTTGTTAAAATCGAGCGACAGCAGGCCGGATACAAAGTCCCCTGCGTCTGCGATGGCTGCCATAAGCTCTGCAAGTGGCCGCAGCGCTCTTGTCAGCGCCGGGACCTTATCGTTGGACAGGGTATCCATCGGCGCGATGATATCGCCCGCCGTTTCGAGCAGCATGCCGAAGGCGTCGACAAGCCCGGACTGCTGCAGAGTGCTGCCGATCGTCTTGATCCCGCTGGTGAGGTCGCCGTAGAATTGCTCGAGATACGGCGCAAACTCCACGGCCAGCTGGTTTTTCACGCCCTCCTGCGTCTTTTGCAGGCGCTGGTATGCGTCGTCGACCGCGCCGAGCGCGGAAAGCGCCTCATCGTCCAGCACGTAGCCCATGTTATGGGCTTCGTCAGCGTAGGCCTTGAGGGTTTTCGATCCCTGGATGATCAGCGGATTCAGATCCTGCGCGGAGCGGCCGAAAATGTCCATGGACATTGCGTCCCGCTCGGTTTCGTTTTTCACCTTTCCGAGCGCGTCGATCGTCTCATAAAAAACGTCGTTCGCACTGCGCATACTGCCGTCGGCATTGGTCACGGAGACGCCCAGTGCCTCAAAGGATGCCTTCGCATTGCCCGTGCCGTTCATCGTGTCCTGCATGTTGTTGGTCAGCTTTGTCAGGCTTCCCTGCAGGGTGTCGACGGAGACGTCGATCAGCTCGGTTGCGTAGGAAAACTCCTGCAGTTGCTGTGTCGATTGCCCGGTCTGCATGGAAAGCGTGATGATGTTGTCGGCAAAGGCTGCGGACTCCTTCGTCATGGAGATCATGGCTTTTTCCACCTTGACGATCGCCGCCGCGACGGCAGCGAAGCCGCCAGCCAGCGCCAGTGACTGCGCATCGAGGCTCCCCATGGCGTTCATGGAGGACTTCATGCCGTCCGGCAGCTGAATGCCGAGCTTGGACGTCAGGCCGTTCACCACGTCGCCGAGGTTGCCCATGCTCTGTTCGGCGTCCTCGGTTGCGGTGGTCGTGTCTTCTATCTGCTCTGTGTTGTTTTTCAGCTGTCCGTTCAGCTTGTAAAGCTCGGCTTCCGCGTTATTGAGTTCTTTTTCCCAGCGCAGCGTTTCCACTGCGTTTGATCCGTAATTTTCTGCAGCTTCTTCGAGCCCAGCTTTCAGGTTATCGATTTTGTCATACTGCAGGCTTATTTTTTGGGTTAGCAGGTCCGTTTTCGCCGCCGAAAGTTCTGCTGATTCTGCGTTATCCGCATATTTTGCCGATACCTTCCGCATCTCGGCGTCCAGCACGTCCATGCTTGCGCTGAGCCGTTCGATATTATTGCGGTATTTTTGTTCTTTTTCACCTTCCATGCGCTTTTCATTTTCGCGCATCTGGTTATTTAGATCGTTCAGTTTCGCTGTTGCGTTTTGCAGGCTGGCCTTCCACGCCATTGTAGCTTTGCTGGATTCTCCCGTTTTTTTTACGGAATTTTTCAGAGCCTCTTGCATATAGCGGATCTTTTCTGTTTGCGAATAGATCTGCCGTTGCAGGATGTCATTCTGTTGCCCTAGCAGCTTTGCGCTGTCTGCATTTTTCCCATACGCAGACGTTACTTTCCGCATCTCTGCGTCCAGCACCTTCATGCCGCTGCCGATCTCGGAAATGGCCTGCTTGTATTCTTTTTCGCCCGAAAGCGTAAATCTTGTGTTGATATTTGGCATATTACGTGCCTCCGTTTATGTAGGCGGACAGGCTCTGCGGCTCTTCCGGCTTTTTGGGCGGCTCCAGTGCGTCAAGCAGGAGCGTCAGGCGGCGCGGGGACATGGTTTTCCAGAAATCCCGCTCCGGCAGATGCAGCCGGAAGAGCCAGATTGCGAGGAAGCCGGGGAAATCAAAGCCCAGCTGCTTCGGTTCCCCCGGCTGTGTCAGTTTTTTTCGTCTTCCGACGATTTTTCGCCGAGGTCTTCCTCCGGCGGCTCGACTGCAGCCTGGATCAGCGGATAGATCCGCGTCCCGGCCTCGAGCGTCTGGTGCATGGTGAGCTTCCGGCCCAGCTGCTTGCTGGTAAAGCGCAGCGGAAGGCCGTTTTCGTCGGTGATGCCCTGCGTGTCTGCGGCGTCGGTCAGCATGGCGGCCAGGAAGGCCAGCGTGCTTTTGAGGCCGTGCACCGTATTCAGAGCGCGCAGCAGATTGCCGCCGTATTCGTCCTGCACGTCGGCAAGGACGTTCATGTTGCAGGAGAGCCGGTAGACCCGGCCCTCGAATTCGTAGTCAACGGTTTTTATCTTGGTTGTTTCCATCACGAGCCTGTCACCCCCAGTTTCGCGTCGATCCAAGCGATGGCCTCTGCCTCTGTCGCAAGCGTCGCGCGGGATAGCATTTTCTTCTTTTCGGTGTCGTCTGGAAGGAATTCACCGGATGTCGTCGGCGTGGAAAACTGGATATTATCGCCCTTTGTCTTCAGGCTGTATCCCGGAGGCCCGAACATCGTTTTATGAATAAAAAACGTCGTGAATTTTGTCACGCCGTCGATCTTATCAGGCGCATAGGCCCCGTAGCCTACATAGTTGGCGTTGTCCTTTCCGGTGTAGGTTACTTCGTCATTGTCCGTTTCGGCGGTGCAGCCGTACATAAGTACTTCCGCTTCCTTTTTGATGTACTTCGAGCCGACTGAGATCGTGCCGCCCGTCGGCTCACGAACATATTCCGCAAGAACGGACTCGGCATATAGTCTGCCCTCCGCAAAACGCAGATCGATGTTTACACCCATCGCGTCGCCGAGCGCAATCGGTGTTCCATACGTCACTGCTCCATTTGTGTTCTGATATTTCGCAACTTTCATGCCGCGTAAGTCAAACTGAGGCATTACAAAAGTCCCCTTTCTTTTAGCTTTTGTGTAAGAATTCTTTCAAGTTCTTCATTCACGCGCTTTTTCGCGTTTTGGACGCCCTTTGTCCAAAAGTAAGTCCCTTCGATTTTCCCGTATTTCTCCTGGCGGCCATAATTTAAAACAAAGAGCACGGTAGCCCTACGCTCTCCGTGCTCATTTTTGCCGATTGCCGTGATAGTGATATACGGGTCACCGCTTTTATCCCGCTTGATCGTCTTGCGGTATTTTACACTTGAGGCGTAAGCCTCCGTGCGAAACCCGCTCGCCTTGACCATTTTCTGTAGTTCCTCGACGATGATATCCCCAGCCGCATATAAAAGCTCCTGCTGCATATCGTCGTCAAACATATTTGCTTTCTGCAGCGTCGCCATAAGTTCCTCGGCTCCGGTGATGGAGATATTAGCCATACACCGCGCCCTCCGTTTCGGCGACGAGGGCAATCTGCGTGCGGCCCGTCTCCTTGTCGTATGTCTCCATGTCGACGGTCACGATGTAGCCAGCGGCCTCCAGCGCGGCTTTTGCCCGCTGCAGGAGGCCGGCGGCAAAGCCCTCGGCGAAGATGGAAACGGCGTACTGCACGCCCGTCTCGGCCTCGCGGCCCTCGGCGTAGAGCTGGCCGGACTGGCCGAGCAGCTGATAGGTGATGTAGGTCTCTTCCGCGCCCTTGTACGGCGGGTGGCAGACCGGGATGCCCAGGTCCGCCAGCGCCTCATAGATCATCATGCGCCGTCCCTCCGTTTGCAGGTCAGCTCGACTTCTTCCGTCTCCGCTCCATAGCTGCGGACGACGTCAAAGACGTCCGAGCCGCAGACGAGCTGCTGCTCGCCGCCGTATTCCGCGCTGTGCATGCGGAAGATCGCGTCCGTGCGCTTGCCGGCTTGCGCGGCCTGATAATACTCGGCGCGGTTTACGGACTTGCGAGCGGCCCAGACGGTTGTCTCGCGTTCGAGCTTTTCGGTGGTCTGCCCGCTCACGATGGGGTAGGACAGCAGGCGCAGCGTGATCTGCGTGTCAAATATCACAGCAAGCACCTCCTGCTCCGCCGCTGGCCGGGGCTGCCCGGTAATCATCCGAGAGTCCCATAGCGTCGCGGATATCTGCAAAGCAGGTCTTCCATTCCTCGCCCCGGCCGCAGAAATCATGCTGCCAGCGGACGTAGGCGCGGACGGCGTCCTTTACCAGCGGATCTTCGTCCGCTCCCTCTGCGCCCGCAAGGTGCAGGCGCATGAGGCAGGCGTCGATCTCGTCTTTGAGCTCGTCGTCAAGGGCGTTTGTGGTCAGCCGCAGGGCGGTTTTTGCAACGTTGATCAAAGCCAATGGTCATCCCTCCCTGTTGGCCGCGCGCCGTCAGGCCTTCTTTTTGGTCAGCGTGACGAGGCTGTTGACGTCGACGCACTTGCCGTCGGCCAGCGCGACGGCCACAGTCACCTTGTCGTCGGTCTTCTCGTCGGTGTAGGAGCGGAACGTCATGCCAAGGTTCTCGTTCCAGAGGTAGTCCTTGAAGTCGAAGATAAAGGCGAAGATCGTGTCCGCCGTCACCGTCGCGGTGAAGGTCGGCAGGTAGTCGCCGACGAGGACGATCTCGCGGCCAAAGATGGAATAGATCGGCTTGCCGTTCAGGCCGTAGTTCACGCGCGCGACCGGCTGTTTGTTGTCGTCGACCATGCCGACGATCTGCTGCATGAACGTCTTCTTGCTCATGCACCAGACAGCGCCGGCGTCGTAGGCCTGCGGCAGGGCGGCTTCCGCGTCGACAAGGTCCTTGTAAGTCAGGGCCGTGGCCGCGGCGGCGATATCGATGTTCTGGCCGGTCGCGACGGTCTCCTTCAGGATGCCCTTGGGCTGGCCAGAACCGGAGCCGTCAATGACGCTCTTTTCCTCGGCCTTAACAACAGCCTCGGCGACGTTTGCGACGAACTGCTGTTCGAACATCGGGTAGGTCGTAATCGTCACCTCGAGCGACATGCGGATCGCGCAGCGGAGCTTGTAGTAGCCGAAGGTGATGGAGCCGATCACCTTCTTCTGCGTGTCGGAGCCTTCGCCCTCGGATACCCACGTCGCGGTCGGCTTGGCCGAGCTGGTCGGCACGCTGACACCGCCCTGATAGGAGGTGCGCGTGACGCGCGGCAGAATCATACCGGTCGCTTCGATCTTCTCGTAGATCTTCTGGAGCGTTGTGGTCGGGATGGCCGCGCCGGTGTCGGTCGTCTTGGTGTTGGCGTCCACGTTCGTGAGTTCGGCCGGAATGGGCTTGCCAGCCAGCACGAGGTTCATGAACGCATTCTTGTACTCGTCGGTGTCGAAGCGGTTCACGATGGTCTGCTGCTTGGCGCTGCCGGTCATGACGATGGTCTGCGGGTCTGCTGCCGGTGCGGCGATCTTCACGCCCACGAGGGCGTTGAGGTTTGCCTGGATCTTGGCTTCCTCCTCAAACTTGGCGTCGAGGGCCTCGACTTCTTTCATCTTGGCCTGCGCCTCTGCGGTCTTGCCTTCGTCCAGCAGCTTCTGGGCGTCGTCCATGAGCTTCTGGCGCTGGATGTTGTAAAATTCCTTTGTCATTTCAATTCTCCTTTGAGTTTTAAAAATTTCAGTTTTGCTTCTGCCTGCGCCCGTTCGGGCATAAAAAAATCAGGCTCTGCGGCCTGACCTTTTAAAAAGTTTTCCGCGCGCCGGAGCGCGTCTTCGCCGAGCATGCCGGAATAAAAATCCGCGGCCAGCGGCTTCTGGCCGGTATCCGGCTGCATCACGCGGTCAACGAGGCCGAGTTCGACGGCCCGATCTGCCGTGACCCATGTTTCTGCGTCCATCATGGCGGCGATCTCCGCTTCCGGCCTGCCGGTCTTGGCGACGTAGGCCGAGATAATGGCGTGGTTGGCGTCGCGCAGGACACCTGCAGTGTGCTCCATCTGTCGGTAGTCGCCGTCGGCGCTGGACTGGACGTTGTGGATCATCATCATGCCGGTAGGCGTCATTTCCGAGTCGCCCGCCATGGCGATGATGGACGCGGCCGAGGCCGCGAGGCCGACGATGCGGATGTGGACGCCGCCCGCGTAATTGCGCAGGGCGGTGTAGATCTCGCTCGCGGCAAAGATCTCGCCGCCGCCGGAATTGATCTCGACCTCTGCCCGCTCACCGTTTCCGGATGCAAGCGCGTCGGCTACGGATTTAGGGCTCGTCGCCTCCATGCCGTACCACTGATAAAAGCGGTGCTGGTTGCTGGACACGATGGGCCCGCGAATGCTGATCTTCATGCGGTTTCATCTCCCTTCTGGTTGGTATTCTGGTAGACCGGCTGCGTATCGAGCCGCCGGATTGGCTTGTCGCCGCCGTCGACCGGCGCGAGGTTAAAGGCGCGGCGCCATTCGTTCGGCGTCAGCGCGCCGCGGTCGACCATCTGCAGGAGGTTGAGCTTGGTCGAGGTCGAGGCGAAGTCCCACGCGGACGCCTCAAAGACGATGCGGTTGCCGCAGCCACGCTCGCGACGGGAGAAGAGCTTGCGGGTGTACTCTCCGCTCAGCTGCTTCAAAACCGGCTCGATCTCGGCGTCAAAATAGGCGTTCTGCTCATCCTCCGTCGCAATGGATGTGACGATGTGCGGGTTGGTATTGAACAGGGCATAGATGCGCTGCGTGGTCTTATCCATCTGGGCGGCGTTCGGGACGTAGTCCTTGGGGTCGATCTGCTTGGCCTCGGCCTTTGCGTCGACGGCCGCAACGCCCGTGCCGTTGGAAACATTGAGGAAGCTGTCAGCAAAGTCCTGCGCGCGCTTCTTGATATCCTCCGCGCGCATGGAGGATGCGAACATCAAAAGCCAGCGGATGACGGCGCTATTCCGGATGGCCTTGACGATGCCCTGATCCGTCGTCGTTACGATCTCCATGAGCGGCACGATGGCCGGGGCGATCGGGTCGCCGAAGATGTCGTTCTCGTAGAAATCCCCGCGCAGGTGGATGATATCGTCATAGGCAAACGTCAGGACGTTGCCGTTCTGCATGTAAAATTTCAGGTACAGATTCCCGCCTGCGTCGTAAACGGCGTCGGCCTGCATGGCCGCGACTGGGAAGATGGCGTTCGGCAGGCCGTTTTCATCCCGGAGAATGACCGCGAAGGCGTTGTTGTTGAGCACCAGCTGTGCGGCCAGCTTTTCCTGCAGCATCTGGCCGGTCATGTATTGGTTCGGTTCCTCGAGCAGGAACCGGATATACGGCTCCGGATTTACGGCGATCTTCCGTGTCTGGGCGGTGATGGTCTCCCGGATGTGCTTGGCCGTCAGCTTGCCGATGGCCTTGATTTTTGGCCGGATGCAGGCGCGGACGATATCGGACTGATACATTTTGCCGTTGTAGCTGTAAAAGCCATTCCCGCGCTCCTGCACCATCTGGACGGTCGAGACGCGCTTGGTGGTCGTGATATTCGTCAGGAGGTTTTTCAAAAATCCCATGTTGTCACTCCTAGAGCATACTGGTGTATTCTGCCTGCTTCTGATCGTAGATCGTGTAGGCATCGAGCAGGGCCGCCGTGCCGTCAATGCGGCGGGTTGACTTGCTCGTCTTGTGCGGCTGGATATTGCCGTTTTTGTCCTCGTCATAGGCGGTGTTTGCGAGGTTCCATTTGTCGATCGGGTGGTTATTGTAAATAATGCGCTTGGATTCGAGGTCGTTTCCGCAGCGCTTCATGGGCTCTGACAAGGTCTTCACGCCCTGATGTACGGCGATCATGGCCTCTTTCCCGAAATAGTCCGCCATGCTGTCCACCCAATAAGACGCAGACCACGCATCATACCCGATAAAGGGGATAAAAATATCGAGGTCTTCCTGTACCTCGATGAACCATGCTTTGACGTCCTCATAGCGGATCTTGTTGCCCTCTGACAGTCGGAGCAGCCCGCGCTCATGCCACTTGTCGTAGGGGATCTTGTCCTCCGTGACGCGCTTTTCCAAAAGGTCCTGCGGCAGCCAGTACATCTGCAGCACAAACAGGATCTCCGGCAGCTCTGGCACCTGAAACAGCACCTTCGCCGCCGTCAGGTCAGTGGTCTTGGAGAGGTCCGCGCCGCCGATTCCGTAGCGCGGGTAGGACAGGAAGCGCTCCTGCACATTCCCGTCCGCCATGTAATGCTGCCAGATCAGGCGGCGGTTTTCCCTGTCGAGCTGGAAGGTGTCGCGGTTGTCCAGCTGCTCGAAGTTGAGCCAGGCTTCGCTGGAGGTCTCGCGGATGTTGAAATCCTTGCAGACGAGGTTGCGGACGAGGGCCGGGTTTTTCTCCGCCCGCTCGACCCGCTCTTTGAGGGCCGTGTAGGACTTGATCGTCCCGAGGCCCGGATTTGCCTTTTTCCAGCAGTCCGGGTCTGTCCACTCGCTGCGCTTGTCGAGCTCGTAAATAAACGCGATCCGGCGCGGGTCGTGGTACCCGTCCGGATCTTCGTAGCCGTTGATGATGCGCTCGGCCTCTTCGTATTTTTCGTCGTAGATGTCCTCGCGGATGGTGCCCGCGGTGGAAGTGATAAAGATCAGCGGCTGCTCACGGGCCGTCACGCCGTCGGCGATGATGTCGTACAGGGCGCGCCCGCTCTTCCACTGGTGGATCTCATCCATCATGGCCCCATGGATGTTGAGGCCGTCGAGGGTGTCACTGTCAGAGGCCAGCGGCTTGAATACGCCGTCGTTAAAATCGCTGTCCAGTTCAGCGACCAGACTGCGCATCCGGCGGCAGAGCGCCGGGGACTTTTTGACCATCCGCTTTGCTTCCTGCCAGATGATCTTCGCCTGGTCTCGCTTGGTGGCCACGGCGTAAACCTCTGGGCCTGCTTCGCCGTCCGCCAGCTGCAAATACAGGCCGACGCCTGACGCAAGCAGCGACTTGCCGTTTTTCTTGCCGACAATGAGGATCGCTTCGCGGTACTGCCGGTTCCCTTCAATGTCGATAAATCCGAAGACAGTCGCCAGCAGCGCTTTTTCCCATAGCTCCAGCCGGACGAGCTGGCCGCCCGCCTTGCCCTTGGAGTGGTGGCAGTAGTTTTCAAAAAATTCGAGGACGTGGTTTGCCCGGCGCGGGGAATAATAAAACTCGGAATCCGCGTTTTCAAGCTGCGCGACCACATGTCTGTAGGTCTTCTGCACCTTGAGGCTCACCGTTTCACGTCCGGACTGGATCGCGGCCCAGTATTCGAGGATCGGATTGTACGTTTCTGGATAGCGCGTCACAGCTCGTCACGCTCCCGGACAAAGCTTGCAAAGCCGTCGTCCTCCTGCTTCAGCGCGGTGTCCGGCTTCGGCAGGAGCGCCGTGAGCTGCTTGATGATCTTCTGGTAGTTCGCGTTCGTGGAGTTGTACGCCTGCCCGATGGGCCGGGCGCGGTCATATGGCTCCAGTCGCTCCGACTGCTGGAATTTCTCCGTCCAGCCGTTTTCCCGCAGGTCTTCCGCCATGTCCTCGCACTCGATGCGCATAAATGCCGCCTGATCGATGAGGCCTGCGACAGTCCCGGCCGCTTCCTTCGGCAGATTCCGGTAAAGCTTTTTCAGACGCGCTTTCTCCGCGCGGATCCGCTGTTCTTTTGTCTTTTCACGCTGATTCGCCACAGAAAACGCCTCCTTTTTGCGTGATTTTTTCCTCCTGCTCGCGCGTGCGCGTGGATTACTTATCGCCGCTTCAAAGCAGGGGGGCCTCGCGAACAGTCTGCGTATTCTTC
>ERZ1034842.167-NODE-167-length-34481-cov-16.045605_pt1 | contig 34481 bp, 28 predicted proteins | sample MGYA00520634_ERZ1034842 | MGnify/ENA primary metagenome ERZ1034842 (study PRJEB33766, sample SAMN09781734) | gut metagenome | biome: gut microbiome | host: Homo sapiens | place: Madagascar | study: EMG produced TPA metagenomics assembly of the PRJNA485056 data... | reverse complement strand
TGGTTCAATCATTTCAGAAAACTTCTTGTGCGCTATGAAAAAACAAATGCCGCCTGCGAATCGTTACTACAGCTTGCTGCAAGTATTATCATTTTTAGAAAATCAGGTGTTATTTAAGGATAAATTCTTATACGGCGGATACCGGCGGCAGAGCCAGCAGGATGCGGGCTTCGCCGGTGAAACGGGGATGCGCCGATGCTCCGACGGCAAATGTGTCGCCGCGCTGCAGAGAAATGGTCTCTGCGCCATCGGTGACTGTTGCCTGGCCTTCAAGTACGGTTCCGGCCATGAAGGTATTCAACGTTTCCGGACGTTCCCAGACACGATGCAGCTTCAGCTCCAGCGAGCCGAAATAACGGACGGCATTGCGGTCAATCAGAGAGGTCAGCGTTGCTCCGTCGTTTTCGCTGAGTACAACCGGAGTTTGGAGAACCTTGGCGCGAAGCTGGTCCAGAGTCAAAATCTCCCGATGAAATACGGAGAGCGCTTCTTCCGGATCAAGACCGCCGAACCGGTCCTGCATGGTCAGCGGCTGTTCACCACAGCGGGCTTCCGGCTGAATCACCCAGTCGGTCGGCTCCATGATTTCCTGAACGAGGACCCCGGAACCGATGGCATGCGGGAAGCCTCCGGGAATCAGAATCACTTCGCCGGGAGTGATGGGGTAGCGGTGCATCATGCCGAGCGTCTGATCCATGACGCCCGACAAGGCTTCCCGGCGGAACACTTCAAAATCAAAGCGGTCGTTGAATCCCATCAGCAGATACGGTTCTTCTCCGTTGATACGGCGTCCGCCCAGCACGATCCAGGCTTCCGTTTTGCCGTAGGGCGAGTGAAAAAGGCGTTGCGATGCTGTACGGTCGGGGTGCGCTTGAATCGGCAGCCGGATGGCGGAGTCAAGCAGTTTGGTCAGAAAACCGGGAGTTTTTTCTGCGGATGCAGGATGATTCGGACCGAGCAGCGACTCGGCTTCCCGTTCCAATACACGGTCGAACGGTTCCGCTGATCCGTCCGGCAGAAGAACCCGGCTGATCCCTTCGCCGGGGCATCCGTGCTGGGGATTCAGCGCCGCGACCGTTGAGGCGATCCATTCTTCGGGAAAAGAACCGTCCGCCGGTTCCGGCACGCTGCGCAGCTGGTCCAGACAGGCTCCGCCGCGATAGACTCGCCACACTCGATTCGGAAGAAATTTCAGCAGTTTCATTGGTAAAAACCTTTTTTTAAGATTTCAGGGTTGACTTTTTCATGGTATTAATGTATAATACCATTAATAAATGAAATTACAACCGGGAAAAGGAAAAAAGATGAAAAATCAGACAGCACTTTTCAATGCGGGGCTGGAACAGTTGTTTGCAGCCAAACTTCAGCAGAAACAATTGACCGGCTGGTTCGAATACCAGGAGCTCCGGATGCAGGAACGCGAGGCCATGCGTGCAGCAGGGCACGATCCGGACGATGCCCGTTATGCGGGAGAACTGCTGTGCCGCTGCGTAAAGAAGATGAATCTGACGATTCCGCCGGGCAGTGTGTTCGCAGGAACACAGGACGATGCGTTTTCGCCCAGCTATGCGCTGATCAATCCGAGTTTTGAGGTGGAGTCGTTCGCGGGATACTGTGATCCGGTCGCCATTTATTCAGATATAGAGCCGAGCGCGGCAATCCCGAAAGAACGCATCGAAGCGGTACGGGATTATTACCGCGGGACGCCTCATGTGAAACGGCTGACGGCGATTTATGAAAAAACAGCAATGCTGACGGATGAAGTCACCTTTTTCATGGAACCTGTCACCGGACACATGATTCCCGATATGCGGCCGATTCTGGAGCAGGGGCTGGAAGCGTTTGCCATGGAGGCACAGGCGGATACACCGTTCGTTGCGGTGATGCGCGAAGCGGCGCAGGCGGCTTTGATTCTTGCTGAACGCTATGCCGAACTGGCGGACAAGCTTGCTGCGGAACGCTCCGATATGCCGGGCGAACCGGAGCGGCTGAAACTGATCGCCGCAAACTGCCGTCAGGTCCCGAGGCGCAAAGCCCGCAATCTGCATGAAGCGATGCAGGCTTACATCCTGCTCTGGCAGCTGATGTGCCTGGAGCAGGCTCCGAATCCCTATGCGTTTTCAGCCGGCAATCTTGACCGCGTTTTTGAGCCGTATCGCGAGGGTACGGACTTTGAGACAGCGGTAACTCTGACCCGGCATCTGCTGGCGTTCTACATGGTCGGCGCGCGCGGCTGGGCAATCTCACAGAATCTGCTGCTCGGCGGACGCGATACCGCAGGCAACGACCTCGGCAACGGAATGACCGATGTGATTCTTGAAGCCTTCTTCCGTTCCAACCAGCCGCAGCCGGCGCTGTCGGTGAAGATTCACCGGAATTCGCCGGAGAGCCTGTTCCGCAATATGGGACGTTTCTACTTCACCCCGGGACACTCCACGCCGTCGCTGTTCAATGACGACATGATGTTCAAGGTATTGAAATCCAAAGGAATCGCCGAGCAGGATATTCCGGACTGGGCGGTTGCGGGCTGTCAGGAGCCGTTGATCATGGGCAAGGAAAACGGCAATACCACCAACAGCTGGCTGAACCTCGCCAAAGTTCTGGAACTGGTGTTGAATGACGGTTGTTCCCTGCTGACCGGACGCAAGATCGGTCTTTCCGCTGCGGAACTCGGTTATGATTCTCTGGAAGCGGCGTACCGCGACCTCGAAAACGCCTTTTTCAAGGAACTGGATTATGTTCTGCCGTTCATGGAGGCCGCCGCCAACCGCTGCACCGCTGCAATCGGAAAATGGGCGACTCCGTTCGGGTCTCTGCTGTTCGGCGGACTTGAAAGCGGACGCGACATGCGCGATCCGGAACATCCGGGGACCCGTTACAGCGGCAGCGGCTGCCTGATTCATGGACTTGGTGTCGTTGCGGATTCCTTGGTCGCGGTGATGCATTATCTCTCCGAGAAGCCTGACGGTGTGCCGGTATTACGGGCGGCACTGCAAACCAATTTTGCTGAAACTCCGGAACTGCGTGCGCGTCTGCTTGCATATCCGAAATACGGCAGCATGATTGCGGAACCGGACAGCGTCGCAAGCCGTCTGGCATCGATTGTCAGCGACAAAGTCTATGCTCTGCGCAATCCGGCGGGGCGCCCCTTCATGCCGGACTATTCGACACCGAGTACGCATCTGCTATATGGGTACTGGGTCGGAGCCACTCCAGACGGGCGTCCGGCGCGCGCCATGCTCGGTTACGGCGTTGACCCGCGTCCGGAGGTTACCGCCACTGAATTGACCGATCAGCTTCTCTCGGAACGCGGTCTGCCGTTCGAGAAAATGGTTGGCGGTTATGCTTCACATATCGGACTTTCTCCGGCAACGTTTGCAGACAGGGACGATTTGGAAAGCAAGGGCGTTGCCATGCGTGATCGGGTAATTCGGCCGCTGTTCGCCGATGATGCGGACGGCAAAGCACCGTATTACGTTTACTTCAATATCGACAATGCCAAACACCTGCGCAAGATTCTGACCGATCCGGCAAAATACGTTCCGTCCGGCATTTACATCATGCGGATTCACGGAACCTTCGTGAATTTTCTGGATCTTGCTCCGGCAATTCAGGAAGACATCATCAAGCGGCTGGAACGGAGCGAATGCGCATGAAGAATCTGACCGAACAGATTCGCGCCGCGCTGGCGGGAGATATTCTTGCGGGGAAATATTCGCCGGGCGACCGGCTGCCTTCCGAGCGCGAATATGCCGAGAGCACCGGAACCAGCCGGGTGACTGTGCGCCGCGCCTACGACCAGCTCGAAGCGGCCGGAATCATTGTGCGTCGGCGTCCGCACGGAACCTGCGTGGCGGATACTTTTCGCGCTCATTCGGGAACACTGGAAAGCGTCGGTTTGATTACTACGCTTCCGCATGAATTCTCCGGACGTTTCGTCGAGGCTGTGAGCCGCTGCTGCCGGGAGCTGGACGCTCTGCTGGTTCTCGGCATTCCGGAGCCGGATGAAGGTCAAGCGCAACTGGAAATCGCCGTCCGGATGGCAACCCGCGGCGTCAAGGATCTGATCGTCTGGGGCGCCGACCGCAATTTCGATTTCCGCGTTTTCGAGCGTCTGCGGATTCTCGGTGTGAATCTGGTCTTTTACGATCAGGTTCTGCCGGGCAATTTTGCTGATTATGTCGGACTGGACAACGAAGGTGCGGTACGGGCATTGCTGGCGAAAGCAAAAGCGGACGGGGCGAAGCAGATGATTTTCGTCAACTATTCGGATCTGGATGTGGATACCAATGCCGAACGCCAGCAGGCGTTTGAAACGTATCTTGAGAACTCCGGATGCCGGGGAGAAATCCGCTTGATTTCCCGTCATGCCGGTGCCGCGGAATGCCGTTTGTTTGCGGCGGAACTTGTGGCGGCCGCCGCATCAATGCCGACTGCAGTGATCGGGGTGAACGCGCCGGTCCTGCAGATGCTGTTCCGTCATCCTGTCGCAGGAATCCGGCTGTATTGCGTGGACCATGTCCCGCAGCTGTCGGAACTGGGTGCAGTCGGGTTCCGTCAGCCCATCGACGCCATGGCGGAAGCGGCGGTTCTCGTCCTTCAGGAGCAACGGAAGGAAGGCGGAAAATGGCGTGCCGGCGTCCGCCGTTTTGCCGGAGAGCTGGTGGAACCATGAGAATTTTTGCTCAGGGGTGGTCTGACCGCAAGGACGGTCCGGGGCATCGCCGGATCTATTACCTCAAAGGGTGCAATCTGCGTTGCCGCTGGTGCGCTTCGCCGGAGAGCATTGCGCCTCAGCCGGAACTGCTGTTTTATCCGGAACGCGCGGACGGTGAAGTCCTCGATTATCTTTGTCCGCACGGGGCGATCTGCGGGCATACTCTCAACCGCGCCATCTGTGGAAATTGTTCCGATCATGCCTGTTCAAAACTCAAACACTCGGCGTTGGAATGGGTCGGACGGGAACGTTCTCCGGAGGATTTGGAACGGGAGGTTCTGCTGTTGGCGTCGGGCTGGCATGATTTTGGCGGCGTGACGTTCGGAGGAGGGGAGCCAACTTTGCAGGCGGCGGAACTGCTCGACTGCATGGAACGACTGAAAAGGCATCGGATTCATACCGCTTTTGAAAGCAATGCAACGACTCCGGAATTTCCCCGCGTGGCACGCTGTGCGGATTTGACAATTGCCGATCTGAAAGCGGGAACTCCGGAAGTTTTTCGTAACTGTACCGGCGGTAACCTGAATGCCGTTCTGGAACATTTGACGGAAGCCGTGGAAAGTGTTCCTGTGCTCCTGATCCGGGTTCCCGTAATCACCGGGATGAACGATGATCCGGAGGAGCTTGCCCGGATAGCTGAACATCTTGCGAAACTTCACCGCCGCCGTCTCGCGGTCCGTTCGAAACCGCTTGACGTGGAGGTCTTGAAACTTCATCATTACGGATCGCCAAAATATCAGGCATTGAACCGGAAATACGAACTTGCCGGTTGTCCGGCTCCTTCTCCGGAGATACTCCGCCAATTTGAAAAAACACTTGCGGCATCCGGAATTACCTTGCAAAGGAATTGAATCATGCTGACTCTTGGAATTGATCTCGGAACAACCAAAGTTGCCGCAGTGCTGTGCGATGCGGAAAAAACGAAACCGGATTTTTCAAATGTGCACAAATTCCCGGACATTATCTTCAGCTCTCCGCGACTTCCTCCTCCACGGCGGGGGCGGGGGGGAGGTCGATGACTTTGATGGTCTTCCAGACGCCGGAACGGCGGCGGAGAACCATCAGAAAAGCGTCAACGCCAAGATAAAAGGTCAGAAGCCCCCAGATCGCAAAAAGACTCGAATTGATGAAGTATACCATGAGGATCGTGCCGGGAATCTGGATCAGCCAGGAGGTCGAGACGCCGATTACAAGCGGTATCTTCGTGTCGCCGGCGCCACGGAGACTGCCCATTGCAATGAAACGCGTCGCATCAAAGATGTTGAACACAATCGCCCAGTGAAGGACCGTCACAACCAGGCGTTCCGTCAACTCCGTGTCCATTCCCGTCGAACCGCCGCGCGAACTGAAAAGATGCGCAAGAAGCTCCGGACAGAACAGATAAAACAGCGCGGCAAACGCCATCCACGCGATCAGCATTCTCCAGGAACGCCAGCAGATCCGTTCCGCAACCAGAAGACGCCGGCGGCCGATGTACTGACCCGTAATGATGCTCGTCGCATCCATCAGACCGATCATCGGCATGTTGCCGATCATGTTTATCGAAAGCGCAATGCTCGTCGCCGCAAGCGCTTCGTTGCCTGTGTAGCCGATCATCATGACAACAATCGCAAAGGCGGCGTTGCGGATGAACGCCTGGAGTCCGGCGGGCGTGCCGAAACAGAGAAGTTTGCGGAAAATCGCCCAGTCAAAAGTGCGGTTGGAACGGGTTGCATATTCGCTCTGGTCGTGCAGCAGGAAACAGGTCGCGGCAATAGCCAGCGTACAGAGGTTTGCAATGGAGTTCGCAAGTCCGGCGCCGAGAATCCCGAGCGCGGGAAGTCCAAGTTTGCCGAAAATCAGAAGGTAATTGAGGGGGACGTTGATGCAGCAGCCGATGATTTTCACCTTGGCGACAAAGCTTGTTCTGCCGCGTCCGGTGAAAAATGAAAAGAACGCCGTTTCCATGCAGGTCAGCCCCGCGCAGGGCGCCATGCCGGTGAAATACTCGATTTCGTAATTCGCAATCTGCGGGTCGTGTCCGTTGTGCAGAAAAATCCATTTTCCCCCGAGCGGGAGAAGGAGGGCGAGGAGGGCGGCGACGGAGGTTCCGAAATAGAAGCCGTTCCAGGCGGTGCGGACACAGCCGTCGCGGTTGGCGGCTCCGTAATACTGCGAAACGACTGTTGCGGTGAAGCCCGTCGTTATGAGAAAGAACGCCATGAGCGTAAAAAACATCTGGCCGGCGGGCATGGAGGCGGCGATCTCCTCGGGTGAATTTTTCGCGAGGAAGATGCGGTTCACCACCATCATCACCGTGTTGCTGGCGCTGAGGATGATCAGCGGCCAGGCAAGCCGCCAGATTTCAAAGTATCCGCCGGGCTCCAGAAACTGGCGCCGGCTGAACATCGCGGCAAAGCTGTTCCATAAACGGGCGGACATGGAGGATCAGAGTCCGAGGCGCGCCATGATTTTGTCAACCGCCTCATCATCCGGCGTCGGTTCGGCGTCAGGGGTGCCGAGAATCTGCGCGGGATCGGTTTTCGAGTAGAACTGCCAGCAGAGCGTGCCGTCTTTGGCGGTTCCGTTCAAGCCGATTTCCGCAGTCGGATGCGTGGTGCAACAGCTCGGACAGCCGGAAATGCGGATTTTGTCGATGATTGTATCCGCAAGACGGATTTTCTCCTCTTCTTTTCCGGCGAAGAGAGCGTCGAGCAGCTCTCCGATCTTGTCGCCGATTTCCGGCGAGTTGCGGAGTCCGATTTTGCAGACGGTACAGCCGACGCAGGAGACGATCTGACCGACGAACGATTTGAGTGTGGTGTCGAGTTTCGGCAGAAGCTTCAGCAGGTCGTCGTAAAGCGCGGGGAGGGCGTCGGTCGGGAAATCGACGAAATAGAAGTCGCGCGCGGTTGTGAGACGCATCTCCGCGAGCGAGTATTTATCCATGATCCACGCGAAAGCTTCAAGGTCTTTTACGCGGAAGTTGCCGTGGGGGATGCGGATATGGACGAGCGATTCCTCCTCTTTGAGGGAAGGACGGGTGTTGATGCGCTTCCACGTGTCGAGTCCCGGGTTGAGATGAGCGCTGAAGCTGCGGGGGAGGATGCGTTCGCGGGATTTGCCGAATTCGGGCTTGAGGTCGGGGGCATCGGCCTTTTCGAAATATTCGAGCCAGAGTTTCCGGAATTCTTCTGCGCCGAGTTCGCGGACGAGGTAACGGATTCGCGCCTGTGCGCGGTTGGTGCGGTTTCCGCGTTCGGAGAAAAGATCAATCATCGCTTTCGCCGCTTTTCCCGCTTTGGCGACGGGGATGAAGTCGATAAGCGGAATGCCTTCGGCGCTGTTGCGTCCGATTCCTCCTCCGCCCCAGACGCGGAAGCCCTTCATGCCGTCTTTTTTGACGGCGAGGAATCCGAGATCCTGGATGCGGGCGAAGCGTTCGTCTTCGGGCGCATCGTACATGCCGATTTTGATTTTGCGCGGCAGATGAAATGCGGGTTCGAGGGTGAAAATATATTTTTTGAGTTCTTCCGCGTAGGGGAAGACATCGAAAGCGGAATCTTTGCGGACTCCGCAGAGGGGGGCTGTGAGGAGGTTTCGGAAGGTGTCGCCGCCACCGCCGCGGAACGGCAGGCCGAGTTCCTGGCAGAGGTCTATGACGGCTTCGATGCGGTTCGGGTTGACGTTGTGCAGCTGGACATCCTGGCGCGTGGTGAAGTGGAGGTAGGCGGCTTTTGAGCATTTGCCGATTTCGATGAGTTTGCGCAGAGTCTCCTGCGAAATGCGTCCGCCGTTGATGCGGATGCGCATCATGAACTGATCGTTTTTCTGCTGATAGATTCCGTATGGTGCAAAGAAGCCCTTGATTTCCGCCGCCTTTTTGTTTCCGGCGAGGAATTCCCGAAGAGCCGCTTTTTCATTTGCGTAGTCGTACATCGTTTCCGCCTCCTGATTCTGGATATATCAGGGAATATACTTGTTTTTTTGCGGAATGCAATCTATATTATCAAGGAAAATGAAAGGAATTTTAGAATGCCGAAAACGATTCTGCTGATCCGCCATGCAAAACCGCAGCCGTTCGGGCTTGTCCGCAACGATTTCGACCGTTCGCTGGATCCGCGCGGCGTGCTCGAAGCCAAAAAAGCCGGAACCGGACTGCGGAAGCGCGGGATTCTTCCGGAACTCTGCGTGTCGAGCCCGGCGCCGCGTGCGCTCTATACTCTGCGTCTGATGCTGACGGAGATGAAACTGGATCCGGAACAGATTGTGACCGACCGCGCAATTTACGAGGGAGATCTCTCCGCACTCCTGAATATCGTCCGCGCATTTCCGGATGAGGTCTCCTGCGCGGCGCTCTGTGGACACAATCCGGGAATTTCCGAACTCGCCGGACAGCTCTTCAACAGCAGTCTGCCGGCAATGAACACCTGCGAAGTCGTTTCGCTGACCCTTGAAACGGATCGCTGGATCGACGCCGGGCTCGTTCCCGCCGTCTGTACGTTCCGTCTGACATCCGGTTCCCGCGCATGAAGAAAATTTACTGCGATCCCGCCCAGACTCTCGGCTGCGCCGGATGCGGCAAGTGCTGCGGCAGCTGGGGCGTGCCTGTCACCGGAGAGGAGTTCCGCCGGATCTGCGCACTGCCGCTGACGGGGCTTCCCGTGCCTGTTGAGCGGTGTTTCAAGCGGACGAAGGAGGGATTCTGGCTGGCGAAGCGGGACGGGCGCTGCATCTTTCTCGATGCGGAGAAAAAATGCCGGATTCATGCGCAGTTCGGGTTCGAGGCAAAGCCGCTGACCTGCCGTCTCTATCCGCTGGATGTGCGGACATGGAGCGACGGTTCGGTTTCCGCTTCTCTGCGCTGTGACTGTCCCGCCGCCGCATGCGGACAGGGGACGCCGCTGGGACAGTGCGGAAAACAGATTTCCGCATTCGCCGGGGAGCTGGAAGGACGCCGGAAAACGGCGACGGCAGATTACTCGGATGTCCTCGCGCCGGAAGTTGCGCGTCTGCATGAGATTGCGGATGCATACGAACGGATTCTGATGGAGCCGTCGGTGCCGTTGAACGTCCGGTTTTATGCGGCGGCTTGCCTGATTCATTTTCATTCCAAACCGGGGAATTCCGATGACATTCTGGAGGCTGAGGAGTTTGGCGAGGATGCGTTTGCATTTTTCCGGCGGAGTGTGGATCACCTGACGGCGTGTCTGGCGGATCCGCCGAAACTGCGGCGCGACGCGCTTGTTGCTTTCCGTTTCCTGTTCTGGAACTTTTTGCGGGCGGACGAATCCTCCTCGTTTTTGCGCCGTCTGACGGGAACGTTCGATTCTCTGCGTTTTATTCTCGGCGGGGGAACGCTGAAGCGGACTCCGGCTGGTTACGATGTGAATGCCAAAGGTGTGTTTGCCGCGATGAACCGCTGCACGCCGGAACCGGGGGCGTTCGAGCCGTATCTGCGTTTTCTGCGCGGACGCCTTGCGTCGCTGCACTTCTGCGGGACGCCGTCGCACGGGCTGACGTTTGAGGAAGGAATGCTGTACCTGCTTGCGTCTTATCCGGTGATTCGGGCGCTGGCTTCACTTTCTGCTCTGTCGCACGGGAGACTTCAGTTCAGTGCGGATGATATGATGCGCGCGGTGATGCGGCTGGATCACGGTTTCCTGCGGACTGGTCTTTATTCGCTGAAATCCATGCGCAGTTCACTGCGGAAACTCGTTTCGGAAGAGAACTTTGCGGCGTTACTTGCCTGTTGTCCGGAGAAGGCTGAATGAGGCGGCGTCGCGGTCGATTTCGCGGAGCCGTTCTGCCGGAATTTTTTCTGGGCAGATGAAAGTTATCATCCACATTCTGCCGTTTTCGACAAGCAGATAATCGACGATCCGTTTCTTTTTCAGAATATATTCCATGCGTATGGCGCTGAGCCTGCCGATTTGAAAACTGGTCTGAACGATTCCGCCGGAAAGATTTTTGTTTTTATAAAGCTCGTCCTCAATTGCGCGGCGGTGGAAATAGAGGTCTCCGAAAGATTCCATCGAAACGATGTTCAGCAGGAGAGGAACTTTGCCCGTCAGGTCGCGGTATGCGGTGAGTTTGACGGATTCATCGTTCAGCATCCGGTCGATGAGGGAGGAGGTCCCCCATTTTCCGGAGAGCTTGATTGTGAACTCTTTCGTGCCGAACTCCGTGGCGGAAAGCGCTGCCGCAAGAAGAAGAAGGAGCAGAATGAGTCTGCGCATCATTCTGCGGATTTCCGTTTCGCGTTGGCGCGCTTGATTGCCGTGTGAATTGCGGCTTCCAGACTTCCGGTATCGGCAACGCCTTTCCACGCGATTTCAAATGCGGTTCCGTGGTCGACGCTTGTCCGGATGATCGGGAGACCCATTGTGGAGTTGACGCCCTTGTCGAACGCCAGCATCTTGAACGGGATATGCCCCTGGTCATGATACATGGAGACGATACCGTCGAAGGTGTTGCGGATGGAGTCGATGAAGAGCGTGTCGGAAGGATAGGGACCGGAAACGTCCATGCCGCTTTCTTTGAGTTTGCGGACGGCGGGTTTTACGACGGTTTCGTCCTCGGTTCCCATGTGACCGTTTTCCCCCGCGTGGGGGTTGAGTCCGGCAACCGCGATGCGCGGATGTTCTGTGCCCTCGGCTTTTGCGGCTTCCTCAACAAGTTTGGCGACTTCGATGATGCGTTCCTGCGTGACATGCGCGGAGACGTCTTTAAGAGCAATGTGAGTGGTCACGAAAATGACGCGCAGTTTTCCCGCCGACTGCATCATGGCGAAGCTGTCGGTTCCGCAGAGTTTTGCGACGAGCTCGGTGTGTCCGGTGAACGGAATTCCCGCTTCATTGATTGCCGCTTTGTTGACGGGACAGGTGACAATCGCATCGGCTTTTCCAGCCAGGACGTCTTCGGTTGCGCGGACGACGGTGTCGTAGGCGAGCTTTCCGACTTCCGGCGAGAGTTTGCCCGGAATCAGTTCTGCAAAGGGCAGAGAACCGACAGGAACGATATCCGGCGAGACTTCCGGGGCGAAAAGCTCCGCGGCTTTGCGGATGATCTCTTCGGGACCGTAGAGGCGGATATCCGCCGCCGAAGTCAGTTCCTTGTTCCGGAGAATACGCACGGCGATTTCCGGTCCGATTCCGGCGGCGTCGCCGACCGACAGGGCAATGACAGGTTTCCGCATGATCAGCCGTTATGCGTTTTTAGACGCAAGATACTGCGCTTTCTTTTCTTCGAGAAGGAGACCGACCTGATCAGTGTTGATCGGCATGTAACCCTTTTCCTTGAGATAGTCAAGAAAGCCGAGCCAGTCCTGATGATTCCAGTTTCCCTGATGCCGTTTCACAAAATTCATGGCGATGGGGGATCTTCTCAGTTTCTTGTAATTCGATTCTTCCTTGGAAAGTGCCATAATGAACCTCCTTTTGGATTAATGTTTTGAGTCGGTTTCAAAAGCCCCGGCTGCGCTTTTGCAGATTGCCGCAGGAACAGTTTCAATTCTCCGGCAATGACTTTTGAAATCAACTCTTTTATTAATATAATATGCTTTTGCAAAAAATCAAGTTTTTTCGACGTGCAGGCTTTTGAAACATCCGTTTTCCTGCTGTATATTACCGCGAATAAAACGAACGGAGGAGTTTCTATGGCCGGCAGAGTGCTTTGGAATGTGGAACATTTGAATTTGGAGATCGGACGGCAGGTGCTGTTTCAGGACGCCGCAATGTCGGTCCGCGATGAAGAGCGCGTCGCTCTGGTCGGACGCAACGGCTGCGGAAAGTCAACCTTGCTGAAAATCATCGCGGGACTGGAACAGCCGTCGAGCGGCGACATCAGCGTTGCGCGCGGAATCCGCATCGCCTATATGCCGCAGGATTTTGCTCCGCCGGAAGGGCTCACCATCGAGCAGGCTGTTCGCGAGGGGCTCGCCTGGTTCGATTCGCTTCTCAAACGCTACGAAACACTTCCGCCGGAGTCGCCGGAACACGAGTCGCTCGAACATCTGCTGACTCTTCATGACGCATGGCATCCGGAGAAGAAACTGGAAATCACGCTTGCAAAACTTCATGTTCCCGACCTGAACCGTCTCTGCTCGGAGCTTTCAGGAGGCGAACTCCGCCGCGTCATGCTGGCCCGGACCATCATCGGCGAGCCGGATCTGCTGCTGCTCGACGAACCCACCAACCACCTCGATGTGGAGACGATTGCCGGAATCGAAGAGTTCCTTGCCGGTTACCGCGGGGCGTGCCTGTTCGTCACACATGACCGCTACTTTCTCGACCGCATCGCAACCCGCATCATTGAGCTCGACAACGGCAAATTTTTCTCCTGCGAAGGTTCTTATGCCGACTTTCTTGCCGCGAAAGAGGAGCGCGAATATGCCGAAGACCAGGCGGAGGCGCGGCGGCGCAGTTTTCTGCGCCGGGAAATCGAATGGGTCCGCCGCTCCCCGAAGGCGCGTCTGCGCCGCAATCTCGGACGCTTGAAACGCTATGATGAAATCGCCGCGCAGAGCGCACCCGTCCGCACAGGACAGATTGAGCTGATTATTCCGAAAGCGTCGCACCTTGGCAACAAGGTTGTCGATATGAAAAATGTCACTTTTTCGCGTGGGGGACGGACGGTTCTGCGCGACTTTTCGTTTGAGTTCACCGCAGCGCATAAAATCGGTGTGGTCGGACCGAACGGCGCGGGGAAAACGACACTTCTCAAACTTATGACGCAGCAGCTGCAGCCGGATTCGGGCGAAGTCTTCGTTGCTCCGACTGTTGAATTCAATTACATCGACCAGGCGCGTGTCGCGCTCAATCCGGAACGCACGGTCTGCGAAGAGATCGGGGAGGGGCACCAGTTCATCAATCTCGGCGATGAACGGATTTCCATCTGGGGGTATCTCAAGCGCTTCATGTTTGAAGACGAGCGGATCAACACGCAGGTTAAGCAGCTTTCGGGCGGCGAACGGGCGCGTCTGACTCTCGCGAAAATCCTCAAGGGCGGCGGAAACTTCCTGATTCTCGACGAGCCGACCAACGATCTGGACCTCATCACACTGCGCATTCTGGAAGAGGCGCTGATCGACTACGACGGCTGTCTGGTTGTCGTCAGCCACGACCGCTATTTCCTGAACCGCGTCTGCAACCATATCATCGCATTTGAGCCCGACGGCTCGGTGACGACAACGGTCGGCGATTACGAATACTACGCGTCGAAACGCGCGGAACGTCTTGCCGCTCAGCAGAAAACGGAGAAAAAAGAGACGGCGAAGCCGAAAGCATTCGTGCCTGCCGCTCCGAAGAATCCTCCGAAAAAGCTGAGCTACAAAGAGGAGCGCGAACTGGAATCTCTGGAGGCGAAGATTGCGGAAACCGAAGCTCGCATCGGCGAGATTGAGGCGTTGTTTTCCGCCCCCGATTTCTTCACGCTTCACGGCAAGGAATCTCCCGCGCTTCAGAAGGAGCTGGAAGACAAACGCGCCGCACTTGACGGTTTTTACGCCCGCTGGGAAGAACTGGAATCTAAAAAGGAGCAATTCAAATGAGTGCTGAATACAAAACGGAAACAATGGATGACCTTCTCGCGATTATGCGCCGTCTGCGCGCACCCGACGGCTGCCCGTGGGATCGCGAGCAGACGCACAAATCTCTCAAGAAAAGTCTGATGGAGGAGTGTGCCGAGCTGATGGACGCCATTGAGGCGGAAGACGACTGCGGCATGCGCGAGGAGATGGGCGATCTGCTGATGAACATTGCTCTGCAGGCGGTTATTGCGGAGGAGCGCGGCGCGTTCACATTCCATGACGTCGTTCATGAAATTGCGGAGAAGATGATCCGCCGCCACCCGCATGTTTTCGGTTCGGAACATGTGGATTCCTCCTCCGAAGTTCTCGGTCTCTGGGAGAGGGTGAAAAAGGAGGAGAAGAAGGAACGCAAGTCCGTTCTGGACGGCATCGCGTACCACTGTCCCGCGCTCCTTCAGGCGGAGAAGATTCAGAAACGCGTCTCGAAGTACGGTTTTGACTGGAGCGACCAGCGCCAGATTGTCGATAAGATTCAGGAGGAACTGGACGAGGTGAAAGCCGCGCTCGCTTCCGGCGATGACGTGCATACCGATGAGGAGCTGGGCGATCTTCTGTTTGCAACGGCGAATCTTTCCCGTTTTCGCAAGCGTGCAAGTGCGGAAGAGCTTCTGGCGTCGGCGAACCGCAAATTCGCGGATCGTTTCCGTTATATTGAAACGCATCTTGCCGCGCAGGGCAAAACGCTGGAGGAAAGCTCTCTTGCGGAGATGGACGCTCTTTGGAATGAGGCGAAAAAAGCCGGTCTTTGAGTTTTCCGCAGATTTTAAAACAAAGAACGCACCCGGACGGAGGTGCGTTTTTTGTTATGTATGAGAAAGGTACGCAAAAAGGCGAAACACCCGTTACTCCGGTTCCATGAACCCTGCAAAATCCGTGTGTTCCGCCTGTGCAAAAACTGACTCAAAATGTGAACGGGAGATCACAAATTGAAATGGCAGAGATTTGCACACACGACATTCCCGCGGGGGAATGCGTTTTCCGCGAAACGGCGGAATCTGTTTTTTGCGAAAGTCCGGACTTTCCGGATTGCGCGTCTGCATGTTTTCACAAACGGCGATTCCACAAAAAACGATTTGCAGCGGTCGTAATAGTTTTCGAGCGGGATGCGGAAGGAGAGCACGAATGCGCCTGCCTCCTGAATCCAGTTTGCCGAAACGTTCCGGATGCAGCCGTCGAAGCTGCCCGGACGGGGATCGACCAGAGAGAAATCCCCGGTTGCGGAGATGCCGGAAGAGCACGAACAGTAAAATTCGTGTATCTTGTCAGAAAATGTCAGATTCTCTGTCATTGCTGATTGCTTCCGGTTTCCGTTGTGCCGAGATTATTTCTCGTTTTTCTGGAGAACGCCGTTTTCGACGAGCTTGTCGATGAGCTGCTGCATGGAGTTGAAGGCTGCGAGGAAGCCGTTCGGGGGCATGATCACGCGGATGTTGCCCTGGGGAACCGGAGCCTTGCCGTCTTCGGTCGGCTGGAGGGTGACGAAGTCAAATCTGACCATGCCGCCCGCAAAGTGAATCTGTCCGATGCCGTCCGCAAAGATTTCCTGTTTTTCGTTCATTTTCTGAACCTTTCTCTTTATGTTTGTTGTTGGAACGCGTAGTGCGTTCCGGATTGATTACAACGATAGCAGTAAAAAGGAAAAAGTCAAGTTCTTTTTGAAAAAAAATCAAAATTTGCCGAAGATTCAGCCCTGCTTGCGGGCTTTTTCCTTTTCATGCTCGTAACGGTCGTTGATCGAGGCGATTTCCGTGATGAGACCGGATTTGATCTCTTCGATTTTCGCGGGATCTTCTTCGCGGGCGAGACGCTGCTGAGCGGAGAGTTCGGCTTCCGCGACTTTGGCTTTGCGGATCTGCTCGATTTCGGCGAGTTTCTGCTTGACTTCATCGGAAACCCGGTTCAGGATTCCGCCGCTCCGTTCGAGAGCAAGTTCGTATGCGCTTTTCATTTCGATTTCTCCATAAAGTAAAACATGAGGGCGTTGAGGACGAGTCCGTGTTCAATTGTTCCGCTGCGCATCATTTCGCGCACCTTCTGTTCCGGGACAAGTTCGGTGACGATGCATTCGGTCGGTTCGAGATGCGGTTCTGAAACGCGCTCCGCCTCTTCAACGAAAACGGTGTAGCAGTAGTTGCCCTGAAGTGCGGGGTTGGGATGGACGCGTCCGATGATCCGTGCGTTCTTTCCGGCGAATCCGGTCTCTTCCATGAGTTCGCGGATTCCGGCTTCCACGGGGGATGGATCGGTGCGGTCGATGCAGCCGCCGGGAATTTCCCACTCGGTTTCCCGCGTACCGTGACGGAACTGGCGGATGAGAACGAGTTCATGCTGTTTTGTGACGGCGACGATGTTCACCCAGTCGCAGGAGCGGCAGGTGATGAATTCGTGTACGGCGCCCGTGCGCAGGCACTTGTAGTTTTCCGCGCACAGGGTGATGACGCGCGATTTGAAGATCTCCCTGGGGGATTCCAGGGAGATCCATTGACTCTTCGGGTCGCAGGTCATAACGTTCTGCCGGCGGCTTCCACGAAGGGACGCAGGGCTTCCATGAACGCCTTGAAGTCGGCGCAGGGAATCTGCTGGGCCGCATCGCTGAGCGCCTTGACGGGAGTTGGATGCGATTCGACGATAATGCCGTCCGCGCCGATTGCCGCCGCGGCTTTTGCGAGCGGAAGGACGTATTCGAGCTTTCCTGCCGCATGGCTCGGGTCGACGATGACGGGGAGGTGCGATTCCTTTTTCGCAACGGCAACCGCGCTGATGTCGAGCGTGTTGCGCGTGGAGGTTTCAAAGGTGCGGATTCCGCGTTCGCAGAGAATCACCCCGGTGCAGCCGTGAACGAGGAGATATTCCGCCGCGTTCAGCCACTCTTCGACCGTTGCGGACATCCCGCGCTTGAGGAGGACGGGGCGTCCGGCTTGGGCGACGTTTTCGAGGAGGTTGTAGTTCTGGCAGTTGCGCGCGCCGATCTGAATGCAGTCCGCCACTTTCGCGACGGCGTCGATCGAGGGGATGCCGACCACTTCGGTCACGACGGGGACATGGTATTTGTCCTTGACCGCCTGCAGGATATCGAGACCTTTCTGTCCGAGTCCCTGGAAGTCGTAGGGGGATGTGCGGGGTTTGAAAGCGCCGCCGCGCAGGATGCCGACGCCGTCGGCAGTGAGAGTGGACGCGACAATATCCATCTGTTCTGCGGATTCAATGGCGCAGGGGCCTGCGATGATCTGAAATTTTTTTCCGCCGATTTCCTGGTTCCCGATTTTAAATACAGAGTTTTCCGGATGAATTTCCCGGCTTGCGAGTTTGTACTTTTTCTGGATCGGGTGGACGTCTTCGATGCAGGGCATGTTTTTGAGAGCTTCGAGGGACATGTGCATGTTCTCGTCTCCCACCGCACCGAGAACGGTATGCTCCACGCCTTTGATGAGACGTGGCTCGTACCCCATGTCCGAAACCATTTTCTCCACTTTCTGAATTTCGGTTTCCGGACAGTTCGGCTTGAAAACAATAATCATTTTTTGCCACTTTCAATGCGTTTTCTCTCTTTGTCCAGCTCAAAACAAAGAGATTTTTCAAAAAGGGAAAATTTTCATTTGCAGAATTCATTTTCCGAGCTACATTATATACAATAAGGCAGGGACCCCGAAAATTCAAGCGAAAGAGTGAAAAAATGTCAACAATACCAAATGTTTCGGCAGCCATCTACATCGGAGCCTACTCCGCGCAGATGCTGATCGCCCGCATGAAACCGGAACCCGGCTCTTTCGAACTTGTCAACCAGTTTACAACCCTGACCCACATGACGCAGGACTGCTCGGAGGACGGAATTGTCTCGGAAGCGGGAATGCAGCGGCTTTTCCATGTTCTGCGCGAGTTTCATCAGACCGGACTGCAGGAGGGCGTCACCACGTTCTACGTTGCCGCGACCTCTTCGCTGCGTTCGGTGACGAACCGGAGTCTGATTCTTCTCGGCTGCCAGCGCGAGTTCGGCGAATTCCCGCGTCTTCTCAGCGGACGCGACGAGGCTCGGCTGAATTTCATCGGTGCCATTTCCGACGCGATGGCGAATATGCCCGTTATCGCGTTTTATCCCGGGTTCAACGACATCTGCCTTGCTTATGGAACGGCTTCCCGGATTGACGGCGCATTTGAGGTCGATTTCGGAATCAGCGACATCAATGAGCGGCTGGAGAAAATCCGCCGCATGGTATTCCGTCCATTCCGCAACTTTGCGCTGCATCGCTATGTGCTCCGTCACCTCGCGGGCTTCTCCACCGATTACAGAAAATGGCGTGAATCAATCACGATCGAGCCGGAATTCATGGCGATCGGCCCCGTGCCGATGGGGTGTCTGGCGCTCCTGACGAAACAGCCGGTATTCGGAACCGTGGATTCCATTTCGGCGATTCCGCAGACAGCGGCTTCGCTGACGGAGATGAGCCGTTCCCTGGTTCTCCAGCCGCCCGAGGCTCCGCTGAAACAGCCGGGGATCGACCGGGAGATGGCGCCTGTGCTTGCGGCGGGAATGATGACGCTCCGCTGTGCGCTTGAGATGACGGGAAGTTATGAATTCCGCGTAACGCCGTTCGGAGTCTGTGCGGGAATGCTGAAATCCCCCTCCTGGCTGTTCACGCAGACCAATGTGTAACGGAATCAGAGAAAGAAATCTTCCAGATATTTTCCGCGTTCGGAGTGCTTGCGGAGTTTTTCAAGTGTTTTCAATTCCAGCTGGCGCACCCGTTCGCGCGTGACGTTGAAGATTTCACTGACTTCAGTCAGCGTCTTGCAGGGACCGCCGTCGAGTCCGTAGCGCATGTTGAGTACCAGTTTTTCCCGTTCGGAAAGCTGGCTGATGGCGGCGGTCAGACGGCGTTTCAGCATTTTGCGGGCGAGCGACTTCATGGGGTCGTCCGACAGTTTGTCGCTGAGCAGATTCTCAATTGTGAAATCCGGGTCGTCCGCCGACTGCGGTGCCTGAAGCGAGATGCACTGCAGCGACATTTTCTTGATGGCGCTGACGCGTTCGCGCGGCAGTTCCATGATCTGCGCGAGCTCTTCAATCGTCGGTTCTGTTCCGTTGAGCTGAATATAATTCTTTTCCGCAATGTTCATTTTGCGGATGGTCGAAAGCATATGGATCGGCAGACGGATCACGCGGGACTGTGCGGAGAGGGCCCGCGCCACAGCCTGGCGCACCCACCACGAGGCGTAAGTGCAGAAGCGGTGTCCGAGCTTGTAGTCGAATTTTTCAAGCGCCTTCATGAGTCCGAGGTTGCCTTCCTGAATCAGGTCGCCGAACGGAAGTCCCTTGTGCTGATAATGTTTTGCGATGTTGATGACCAGGCGCAGATTGGTTTCGAGCATCCGGAGTTTCCAGCGGTCGATTTCCCGGCGCAGCTCCGCCATCCTGCGTGAGAGGGGGATCATCTCCTCCACACTCATTAGAATGGTCTGCTCCAGCTCGGCGGCGGCAAGACGTCCCGCATTGAAGTTGTCGAGATACCGGTTGACGACATCCGCCCATTCCAGCAGCTTTTCGAGTACGGCGGGATGACGGTTGAGAATGTCGAATCCGTCTGCCCGCAGCCTTGCGAATTCGCCGCGGGTGACGACTCCGTAGACGGCGCGCATCTGACCGATAGCGGCGGAGATTCTTGCGGACCACTCCTTGCGGCTGGCTGGATTGTCGGGCAGGGGAGCGTTGTCCCGCGAGGAGGCGGGGAAAATGTCGGCGAAATCGGTTTCGGGGTCGGCGAGGAGCTTGAGGTGTTCATCGTAGACGAAAGCGAACTGGTAGACCGCCTCCCGGAGCTGACCGATGTTTTCATCAATCTGTTTCCAGAGGTCGAGTTCCTCTTCGGCGGAGAGCTGGGGCATTTCGCCCATTTCGCGGAAATAACTGCGCAGGGCGTCCTGTTCCTCTTCCTGTGCGGAGTGCTTTTTGTCTGGAACCGTTTTTTCCGCATTTTCCGGCAGCTGGTCAAAGCATTCACGCATGGAGCGCGCCTCCCTCGCCGGCGGCGGGGGCATGACCGGAATATCGTTTTTAACTGGTTGTGACATAAAGAGTTCTCCGTAAACGGAATAATATTAGCTCTCTTTCGCGGAAAGTCAAGCGGTTTCTAAAAAATAGAGACCTCGATTTCTGCAAAAAGTTCCTGTTTTTTATTTTTCCGCGAGATTCCGGTTGACGGGGGAGAGTTCCGCGCTTTTCCAGATGTCCTCGATTTCGCGGCATACGGGATCGGCGGTGTCGAGCCCTTTGTCCGGTGCGGGGTCCTGGAGAGCGCGCATGATCCGGACCGGGGTGATGTCCTCCGGCGGAAGTGCGACCTGGAAGGCGTCGCCGCGTTCACCCGGGGCGACTTTGACGAGGATTCCTGCGTCGCAGAGTTCATAGAGCAGAAGGCGCGTTGTGCGGACGGGGATTTCGAGTTGGGCGGAAAGTTCGGTATCCGTGAGCGGCGGCTGCCGGTTGAGGAATGCGCGGGCGCAGGTGCGGACAAGTTTGATTGCGTAAACCAGCTTGCGGCGGCTGCCGACGGAGCCGTCGCCGGGCGTGCCTTCGTAGGAGCTGACGTTCTGGCAGGCGAAAGCGATTTCCGCGCCGAGCAGAATGAAAGTCCAGCTGATCTGCAGCCAGATCAGGAAGAGAGGAAGCGCGGCGAAACTTCCGTAGATGGCGTTGTATTTTGCGACGTTGTACTGAAGAGCGAAGCAGAGATATTGCGCGATGTAGTAAAGAACTCCCGCAATGAATCCGCCGGTCAGCGCGGGGATGATCCGCACGCGCGTGTTCGGGATGAACATGTAGATGAAGGAGAAGATCAGCCATGTGGTGACAATGGGAAGCGCGCGGCTGGAGAGAGCGAGAAGCACGTTCATCGTGTCGGAAATGCCCGGAATCGTGTTGACCATTTCGCTTAGCCGGACCGTGGTGTAGACGGTTGCTCCGGTCGTGACGATGATGATGAGCGGGCAGAGCAGAACGATTGCAAGATAGTCGCTGATTTTGCGGAGAATGGCGCGTCCGGTTTTGACGCCCCAGATGTCATTGAGCGACTTTTCGATCTGCATCATCAGGCGGATTGTGATATAGAGCAGAGCGATTGCGCCGATTCCGGCGATAAGTCCGCCCTTTGTATTCTCCAGCAGGTTGTTGGAGAATGTGATGATTTTTTCTGCGACTTCCTCTTTCCCGACGAGCGTTCCGCGGAACCATGTTTCAAGCCGCGCATAGAGTCCGAATCCTTTTGCGATCGCGAAGGCGAGGGCGGCGACGGGAACGATTGCGAGGAGTGTGTAGTAGGTCAGTGCCGAAGCGTGCAGCATGCAGTTGTTTTTGAAGAAGCATCGGACGGAAAGCACGATGATGCGCAGGAGAGCGATGAGCGAGCGTACAAACGGAGAAAAATCCGCCGTGCGGAGTGTCCAGATTCCGGATTTGAAGAAGTTCAGCATGTCAGATTTTTCCTTTGTTTTTCAGGGAGAACCTTTGGAAATATACACCGCATTCGCCTTTTTTGCAATCTTTTATGCCGGAAAAGGTTTGACGATGTGCCTTGGCAGGTTTCCTGTTTTTCCGAAGTTTTCCATTTTTTTTATTTTACCCTCTTGACTTTTTTGCAAAACTTGATATAATATATAGTTAAACGGTTAAGCAATATTTTCTGCACTCGCAACCGTTTCTTTTGACAATTGCGGCAGAACTGTCCGGGAAAGCTTTTTTATCCTATGAACGAGTCTGTTGAATATTCAATATTGTTTGCTTAATCGCTTAAGCAAGCAGAGGAGGTGTAACATGGCGACTCTGAAAGATGTGGCAAGAGAGGCCGGCGTATCGGTTGCGCTAGTTTCGTATTATCTCAACGGCAGCAAGGCGGCGCGGATGAGCGACGAAACGCGCGAACGGATTGCGGTGGCGGTGAAAAAGCTGAAGTACCGCCCGAACCGCGTCGCGCAGTCGCTTTCCACGGGACGCGGAAGGAATATCGGGATGTTGGTCGGGAATATTGCGGATCCGTACTTCGGTCATCTTGCGGAAGAGGCACTGAAGGAGGCGGCGGAACACGATTATTCGCTTATTTTTTCGCTGACCTGCGGAACGGAGTCCGTAGCGAAAGCGGTGGATTATCTGCTGCGCAACCGGATCGATGCGCTGTTTTCGTGCTGCGCGCTTCCCGGATCGTTCCGGAAGGAGAATCCGGATTTGCCGGTCGCGGTTCTGGGAACCAATGAGCCGGATTTCCTTGATCTGCAGACGCCGGCGGAAGAGGCTTTTGAAGAAGCGCTCCGTTTCTTCCGGGCGCGCGGGAAAACAACGGTGTACCAGTTTCCCGAGGGTGGAACGGTTTGGAACTGCAGTCTGGAACGGGCGGCGGAACGGATGGGCTGTGCGCTTTCCGGCGGGGGAAAATTGAAGCTGGAGGAGGCTCTTGCGGAGGTTGCTGCGCAGCGTCCCGGGGCGATTCTGGTCAATGGTCATGCGCTTTATGGTTTGTTGAAACTGCTGGATGAGCTCCCCGGGTATGCGCCGGAATTGGTGATCGGCGTGGATGAGTTCCACAATTTTCTGGAGAGTCCTTTGATTTCCGGCGGCATTCTGACCAGCACACGGGAAAAAGCTCAGCGTGGGATTCAGGAGCTGATCCGGAGAATCGAGAATCTGGAATTGCCTCATTCCGGAATTGTTCCGGTCTCACCCGCAAAATTCATTCGATACAACGCCGGAGAACATCCTGTGATGATTCCGGCAAAAAAAGGATTTTGATTCATGCTCGGAATATTTTCCATGGCGCCGGTCTCATTTCCCCCGGATTTCATCTGGGGCTCTGCGACGGCCGGCTATCAGATCGAAGGGGACAACATTCACTGCGGACACTGGCACCGTGAAGTGCTCTATCATGCCAAAGAACCGTCGGGGAAAGCCTGCAATTTCTGGAATCTCTGGCCTCAGGATTTTGCAATGCTGAGCAAACTCGGTCACCGGATGTTCCGCATGTCGGTTGAATGGTCCCGCATTGAACCGGAGGAGAACCGGCATGACGAAGAGGCGCTTGCACGTTATCTTGCGATGTTTGAAGAGCTCAAAAAACGCGGGATCAAGCTCTGCCTTACTCTCCACCATTTTTCCCAGCCGCAGTGGTTTGAGGAAAAGGGGGAGTTCAACAACGCGGAAAATATCGGCTGTTTTCTCCGTCACCTGGAATATCTTGTTCCGAAGGTTGCTCCGTATGTAGATCTCTGGAACATATTCAACGAATTCAACAACGGGGATTCTCCGTCGCTTTACGGGCGCAAGACGAACTGTCTGATTGCCCACGCCCGTGCCGCGCAGATTATCCGTGCATATTCAAAGGCGCCTGTCAGCACCGCCCATGCGATGACCTGTTATCAGCCGCTGGATCCGGACGATGAATTCGATGTCACGCGGACCCGTATCCGTGACTGGGTGGTGAACCGCTTTTTCTATCATGCCGTTCGGACCGGAGAGATTCTGTTTCCGTACCGCGACGCAGTGGAGGTTCCGGAGCTGAAAGGTTCGTGCGATTTCTGGGCAATCAACTACTACACCCGCCATTTCGTTTCCGCCCGTAAAGCGGTTTCTTCGCGGCATGAATGTCAGAGAATCCGTCCTATCGACCGGGATTTCTATCTGGAGGAATTCTATCCGCAAGGGCTTGTTGACGGGCTTTGCCAGCTGAAAGATCTGCCGGTTTACATCACCGAAAACGGTTTCTGCTGTGATGACGACCGGCTGCGTATTCTCTATCTGGCGCGGCATCTTCAGGCTGTTTCGGAAGCGATGCGGAAAGGATGCGATGTCCGGGGATATCTCTACTGGTCGCTTCTTGACAACTATGAATGGGGCAGTTTTGTTCCGCGCTTCGGTATGGCCGGCGTGGATTTCAAAACGTTTGAACGCACTCCGAAACCGAGTGCATACTTTTTCCGCGACATTCTTTCGCGCGGCGGTTTCGACCGGGATCTTGTACTCAAATATCTTCCGGAATTCAAGGACTGGAAGATTTATCCATCAAAAAAATAAAGAAAGGTATTTATCATGACTCACAAGCTCACCGCTCTCCTTGCTCTCCCTCTGTTTTCCGCCGGAGTCTTCGCGGCAAGTCCAGACGCTCGGATTCCGTTTGACGGCTCCGCGGCGATCTTCGGTCCGGACGGAAAAGAGATTGCCCAGTGCACTGTTTCCGCTCCGGAATATGTTGATGGCGTTTCCGGCAAGGCGCTGAATGCGCAAACGCCCGTCCGGCTCCCCGAATTTCCGGGATTTGAAAAACGCGAGGGGGCTGTCTCCTTCTTCTTCCGTCCGGACTGGGAAATGAACGACGGCAGGAGTCATCGCCTGTTTGAGGCCGGCAGATTCCTGTCCGATTTTTATCTCTATTTTGTGAAAACAAAAAGCGGGCGTCTGGAACTGAGTGTTTGCGCTCCGGAACAGCTGCAGGTTATTGTCGATGATGTTCTGAATGCAAAACAGTGGGTGCATCTTGCGTTTTCCTGGAGCATTCCGAAGGGGGAAGCTGTGATTTATATCAACGGCAAGGAAGCCGGACGTAAAACGCTGGAGTCGTGGAAGAAAGCGGATTATGTCAGCGATGCTCCGTGGAATATCCTGCTTGGGACTGCAAATGCTCCGGCGGATGGCGCATACGATTCTCTGAAACTCTACAACAAGCAGCTTTCCGGCGGCGAGGTTGCTGCGGATGCCCGCGCAAAAAGCAAAAAATAACCCGAAGGACTATTTATGCAGACAAAATTTTTTCAACTTGTGGCGCTCTGCCTAATTCCTGGCAGTCTGCTTGCGGCGGAACCGCGCGTGATTGCGCCGTTTGACGGATCGCCTGCGCTGTTTGACGCCTCCGGAAAGCCGATCGGAATCGCCGCGCTTGCCGGAGCCGGGCAGGTGAGCTATATCGACGGTGTGGAGGGCAAGGCTCTTGAGGTGCGCAGACTTGCGTACGATCAGGTGACGGCTGTTAATTTCAACAAGCTGCCGGAGCTCGACGGGCGGGAAGGAACCGTCTCGTTTTTCTTTCGTCCGAACTGGGAGATGAACGACGGTGAAAGCCGGCGTCTGTTTGAAGCCGGGCGTTTCGGTTCCTCTTTTTACCTCTATTTCATCAAAACGAAAAGCGGGCATCTGGAACTGAGCGTCTGCACACCGCAGCAGCATCAGATTCTCGCCAAAGCGTCCCTGAAACGGAAAAAATGGGTGCATCTTGCGTTTTCCTGGAGCATTCCGAATGGAGAAGTCGCCATTTACGTCGACGGTAAACTTGCGGGGCATCGCGCGCTGGAGGCGTGGAAGGAGAGAGCTTACAGCAGCAAAGCTCCGTGGAATGCGTGGCTCGGAACCGGGGGCGGCGATCGCTTCAAAGCGAAAGTCGCGGAAGGCGCATACGACAATCTGAAGATTTACGATACCCGTCTTTCCGATGCGGAAGTCCTTGCGGATTTTCTCGGCGGAAATAAAAAAGCGATGAATGAGGTTCCTCTTTCCGGAATTCAGCAGGCGAACGGGAAAATAGAGCTCCGTTTTCATGGCCGCATCAAACGGCTGCCGAGTTCGGCGCCGCTGCTGGCGCTCAAAAGCGGCAAAACGCTTGTGACAGTTTCTTCGATGGGAACTTCCGGAAAACTTGTGTTGAGCGGAGGCGGAAAACAGCTCGAATCTCCGTATGTGTTCAACCTCACCCGCCCGCTGAAAATCGGCTTCAGACCCGAAGGTTCACGGATGGAAATCTGGTTTGACGACGCGTTTCAGGGAATGCTTGAAATTCCCGGCGGGTGGAGAGGGCTGGAATCCGTCCGTACCGTTGAGGACGTCACGATTGTTTCAGCGGAACCGGGCGAATCCGAACTTGCTCCGCTGAAGCGCAAAGCGCAGACGGCGCTTGAAAAACAGCTCTGGAGCCTTGACGATGCCGAGTACATCCGCCAAAGTGTCCGCGAAACGGTTTCGCTGAACGGATTGTGGCGGATTTACGAGGACGACAGTTGTTCCTATGCGCCTGTTCTCCCGAAGGAGCAGCACTATTCGCGGGTTCCGGGCAGCCGCCGTTCCTCTTATTTCAAACATTACCGAGAGAAGAACGGGAAGCTGGAAGGCTTTGTCGTTCCCGGCGGTCCGCGCACAACGGCGGACTGGTATCAGCGTACATTCACCGTCCCGGAGGCGTGGAAGGGGAAACGCATTTTCCTGAATTTCGACAATCTTGCCGCCGATTACGGACGTGTTTATCTGAACGGGAAACTGATTGATTCGTTTCAGCAGGAGTTCAAGCATTTTGCCGCGGTTCCGAACGCGCGCCGCATAGATGTGACTTCTCTGCTTGAGAAGGAGAATGTTCTGAGCATCTTCGTGGAGCGTCCGATCCGTATGTTCTGGCGTGACTGGCCGGGACTTCAGGACAGCTGGGCGGTGACGGTCTGGGATGTCCGTCTGGAAAGCGCCCCGTCGCCCGTCTTTGTAAAAAGCACGGTTGCGTTTCCCTCGTTCCGCAATAAAACTCTGGAGTTGCGGACGACGGTTGCGAATCCGCAGCGCGTGAAGGGGGAGGCTCTTCTGTCCTTCCGTTTCGAACGCGCGGATGATGAAAAAGTCTTTACGAAAAAATTCCGTCTGACGGGTGCACCGGAGCAGCGGATTGTTTTTAAAGATTCCTGGAACAATCCGGTCCTGTGGGATGCTTCCTCTCCGAATCTCTATACGCAGCGTGTGACGCTCACGGTGAACGGGAAGACAGCGGATGCGCTTCCGGACCGCAAGTTCGGTTTCCGCGAGGCGTGGGTGGAAAACGGAGAATTTCGTCTGAACGGGAAAAAAGTGCGTTACCGGATGCTGACTTCGCCCGGATTCGAGGGCTGGCAGATGTACTTTGCGAATCCCCGCGCAATCGCGCAGTATGTCGCGAGCATAAAGAACATCAACTATGACACTGTCCGTTTCAACCCCTCGGTCATGCAGCACCGCACGGTGATGCCGTATTACACGCCGGCTTATCTGGAGGAGTGCGACCGGCAGGGGCTCTACAACTTCTATCCCATGCCGTTCTTTGAAAACGAGGACAGGACGGTCTATCAGGAGGGCGTGGAACGCTTTCTGGAGTATTACGGCAGTCACCCGAACATCCTGATGTGGTACACCTGTTTCAACGGCTGCGGTTATGCCGCCGGACAGGACCCCTACTATCTGAACAACACGGAATACGATCCGCCGCTCGAACGGACCAAACGCGAACGCCGTCTTGCCGCCTATGCGGAAAAGGTCATGCGTTCACTTGATCCGAGCCGGGAATGCTTCCCGCATGCGGGCGGAAACATGGGGAAGATTTTCGGTTCGATGAACTACCAGTCGTTCGGAACTCCGCTTCAGGAGCAGGAGGACTGGCCGAAAATCTGGTCGGCGAATCACTCCCAGCCGCTCATGACGGTCGAATCCGGGTTCCCCTATCCACCGCAGTTCTTCTACTTCGACGGTCCGGAAGGATACAATATGACTGCAGAGCATGCCGCCCGTTTCTTCGGCGATGCGGTTTACCGGAATGAAAAGAGTCCGGCGCAGTTCACAAATCCCCTCCGCAAGGCACCCTATGCGCCGCGTTCGGAAAACTACTTCCTCGCCTCCGGGGAGATGTACCGCCGCGTCGTCCGTGCGTGGCGTGCGTACGATGTTTCTGCGCTCGGAGACTTCACGTATCTTGCGGAAGCGTACCGCATCTGGGGACCCGGCCGGCATCAGTCGATGATCTGGGGAATCGACAACGACATCAAATCCGCCGGGATGCGTCCCGACAATGTCCGGGCGCGGGCGCTTGCTCCAGATTACATGCATCTGGAGGAGATCGGGGCTCTGATGAAGCACGAGTTCGCTCCGCTGCGCGTCTTCATCGGCGGAAAAGCCGCTGATTTCACGAACAAGGATCATGCCTTCTTCTCCAAAGAGGAATTCGAGAAGAGCGCGGTTGTCGTCAACGACCGCATGACAAAACAGAATCTGCGTCTCTGCTGGAAGTTTGTGGCAGGCGGCGAAGTGGTTGACCGCGGAGAAATCGAAGCGTCCGCGGAGCCCGGCGCAATTCTGAAGCTCCCGTTCCGCCTTGGCTCCCCCGAAGTTGCGGCGCGCACGGAGGGAAAAATCCTGCTCGACGTTTTTGTCGACGGCAAAGCCTATGATACCGACCGTTTCGATGTCCAGATCTTCCCGCGGTATGCAAAGCCGGATTATACGTATGCCGAACCGGCAGGACTCTATGATCCCGCCGGCAAGACGGAGGCACTGCTGAAAAAAGCCGGTTTTCCGTATCGCAGAATCGCGACCGCTGAGGAGGCGGAAGCGTACCGTCTGATTATCATCGGACAGGATGCCCTCGGTGAAAAGCGAGTGGATTTCCTGCGCAAAATGGAAGAGCGCAGCGGCTTCCGTCTAGGCAGAAAAGTTCTGATCTTTGAACAGCAGCCCTGCAATCTCGGCAACCTGGTCTTTGAGTCACCGAGTGCGCGTGAAGCGTTCATCCGCCGGGCGGCAAGCCCGTATGTTCAGGGATTGAAGGATGCGGATTTCCGGAACTGGCGCGGGTCCTCGGATACGCGTCCGGCGAAAGTTGTCAGCGATCCGAACACGACTTACCACTATCCGCGCGCCAAATGGAAAATCGGGAACGGCGGCATGGTCGCCGGAAACGTCATCCGGAAGCCCTCGTTCGGAGCATTTAAAACGATCGTTGACTGCGGATTCAACCTCATGTTCTCCGCGCTGATGGAATACAAATGCGAGCGCGCATACCTGCTGTTCTGTCAGCTCGACGTCACTTCGCGCTACGGAGTTGACCCCGTTGCGACGCGGCTGGTCGACAATATGCTCTCCGAGCTTGCAAAGCCATTCCTTCCCGTCTCCGAGCAGACCGTGATGTATTACGGCGATACGGATGGCGAAGCGCTTCTGAAACAGTTCGGACTGGAATACCGGAAGGGACAGAATCCCGCCGGGTTCCGCGAGCAGGGCGCTGTCATCATCGGACGGAATCCGGTTCCGGAGAAAGACCGCGAGGCGTTCCGCAGAAATCTGGCGGAATATCTTTCCGGCAATCCGTACTGCCAGGGAACGGTGATCTGTCTGCCCGGCGCTCCGCTCGATCTGCTGCCGGTTCCTCTGAGATGGGAGAAAAAACGCGCATTCCGTCTGGAAATTCCATCGGGCGATCCGATGTTCTCCGGCATGACCGAGGCGGATTTTTATTTCCGCACGATGCGCGAATGGAACGTGGTGTCGTCGCCCGACAAACTGGTTGCGACCAGTCCGGCGGTTTTTGCCCGGTATGATTTCCAGGCCGGCGGAGCGGTTATCGTTCTCGGTGCGGCTCCGGATCAGCTGGAAGAGGGCTTCTGGAATCGGGAGAAGATGACCCGTGCATGGAGCACACTCTTTGCGAACCTGAATCTCCCGTTCAAAAAGAATCTGACATTCTTCAATCATCTGCGTCTGCGTCACAACACGGTGATTCCGAAACTGGACGGCATTGAGCTTGTTGACGGTTCGCTCAAGCTTGACTGGAAGAACGACGGCAAGCTGACGGATACGGAAGGGTTCAAACCGTACAAACTCGGGACTGCATGGGAGAAACAGGGCTTCATGCAGCGCAATCCGCATTATCAGTATCCGGCGAATGCGCCCGCGAACCTCAAGAAACCCTATGACGGCTGGGCATGGATCCGTGTCAAAGTCACGGTCCCCGCGGATTGGAAAAAACACAAAATCCGTCTGATCGGCGGACCGGTCGACGATGAGGACATCACGTATTTCAACGGCGTGAAGATCGGCGAAACGAATTCCCGTAATTCGAAAAATCCGTATTCAGCGATTCGCGAGTATGCCGTTCCGTCCGAACTGATTCGCTTCGGCGGAGAAAACACAATTACGATTCACGTATTCGACCGCTGGGGCGACGGCGGAGCCACCGGTCCGCTGCGTCTTGTGACAGAAGATCAGCAGGACCGCGTTGAAGCGACTCCGTACATTGAGAAACTGAATTTCTATGATGTGGATGCATTCCACAACTGGTGAAGAACGAGCCGCCGGAGGGAATCCGGCGGCGTTTTCCAATAAAAAAGTTAAGCGGAAACTAAAAAAATGAAAGGCAGACGACCATGAAACTTCATTCCAACAGAAAAAACATTTCATACTATAAGCGCAAATCCAGCAGATTCACGCTTATAGAGCTCCTTGTAACGATTGCGATTATCGCGATCCTCGCCGGGATGCTTCTGCCGGCGTTGAATTCCGCTCGGGGCAAGGCGAGAACGATCGCCTGCATGAATACGATGAAAGGTTTCGGAATGGCGGGAGTCCAGTATGCGGCGAACTTCAATGAATGTTATGTTCCCTATAATCTGAAAAATGACTGCAAGTGGTTTTCGAACCGTTCATTCGGCGAACTGCTGAGCTTGCCGGGCGAGGACAAACAGGCGGCGAACTACGATCCGCAATATGTCCGCGCTTCCGCTGTATGCGGAGAGGCGCCGATTCTGCCTGAGTTCCGGTACACTTCGGATTCCTCATGGCGTTCTCTGCAGAATGTCTACGGGCTTCTCAATCCGAGAACGGATGACGGAGAGATGCAGTCCGGCGGAACCAATGACGCGGAGCACCGGGTCGTTTATCTGAACAAGGTGAAATCGCCCTCCATGAAATTTGCTTTTCTTGAGGCAAACAATTCCGGACGTGTCCAGATCCATTGGTCGACTCTGGCACGCTGGCAGGAAAACGGTCCTGCGGAACGGATAGAGAAAGCCGCGTACCGTCACAATGGCGGAATGTATATGAATGTTGTGTTTTACGACGGGCATGTGCAGTGTCTTCCCGCCGGCCGGGTTGATGCCGCACACTGGAACAGTCCCGCCCGCAGAAACTGGGATGCGTATAAATAAAATTTCCGCCTTACAGCATCGGCGTCAGAAGCGCGCAGAGATTTTCCGCCGCGCGGACGGCGCCGTTTTTTTGTGCGAGCGCTTCCGGAGTGATCTCGTCGGAGGCGGCGAGTTCGCGTTCCAGTTCCCGCTTCAGCGTATCCAGAAACGCGGAACCGCGGATGACGGCGTCGAGTTCGAAGTTCAGACGGAAACTTCGGACGTCGCAATTGCTGGAGCCGACCAGAGCCCATTCGTGGTCGACGAGCATCGCTTTCGCATGGACGAACACGCCGCGGCGTTCGAAGATGCGGACTCCGTCCTCCAGCAGCGGTGCGTAGAAACTGCGCGAGGCGAGCTTGACGTAAAAATGATTGTTGTTCAGGGGAACGATAATCCGCACGTCCGTTCCGCGCGCCGCCGCCATGCGCAATGCCATGAGAAACGGTGTGTCCGGCACAAAGTAAGGGCTGATAATCCAGATGCTTTTCTTTGCGGTTGCAACGGCGGTGTGGAAAATTTTCTCGCATCCTTCATAGCACTGTCCCCATCCGGAGGCGACGAGACGGAGCGTGTGGTCGCCTTTCCGTTCCGGCGGAGGAAGAATGAAACCGGAAACGATGCTTTCGGGCGTTTCGTTTGCGGCGTACATCCAGTCCCGTAGGAAAATCAGTTCGAGTTCGCCGACTGCGGGACCTTCGATGCGGCAGTGGAGGTCGTGAATCGCGCTGTCTCCGTGCCGTTTCGCGGGAACGTTTGCCGCGCTGATGTTGATTCCTCCGAGGAACGCGACGCGTCCGTCCACAACGAGCAGTTTGCGGTGGTTGCGCATCTGCATTCTCCAGCGGGTGAAGCTGTTCATCAGGGAAAACGGGCGGATTTTGAATGTTTTTATGCCGCGTCCGAAGCGGTTGAACATGCGGTAGAAGGCGGACCAGAAACTGCCGAAGCTGTCGTAAAGGATTTTGACTTCGACTCCGGTCGACGCCTTGTATTCGAGCGCTTTGAGAATGTCGCGTCCGATTTCGTCGTCGGCGATGATGAAGCTCTGGAGGAGGATCGCATGTTTTGCGCTGTGGATTTCACGGAGCATTTTCGGATAGGCCGCGGTTCCGTCGCGGAGGAGTTCAATGCCGTTTCCCGCGATTGCGCGAGTGCCTGGAATGATGCGGTCGAGCGTCCGGGCGGAAACGGTTCCCCCCTCCCGGGTGAAGGTCTCGATCTGTTCGAGATAGCGGGCGACGTTTTCGTGCTGTTTGATTTTGGCGAGAAAATCATCCGCCGAGTCAGCCACGCGTTTTCCGATGGAGCTTCTGCGGCTGCGTCCGGCGAAGAAATAGAGAATGACTCCGAAGACGGGGAAAGCGAAGATGACCATGAACCAGAGCAGAGTCCTTTGCGGTTCATCGCCCTGATTGCGCAGAATGTCGATGGCGCAGAGCAGTTCCGCGAGGACGAGTCCCGTAATCCATGCGGTATAACTCAGAGTCAGAATTTCGTGAATTTCCATTAAAAGATACCTCCGCTTCCGTGAGGGAACGTATCACTGGAAGCGGAGAATGTCAAATGGTTTTGCTTATTTTCCGCGAAAAGTTGCGGAGATGGAGTTCAAATCTACAATGGACATCATTGCTCTGCGAATGCTTTGATTTTCTTTCTGCGCGACCATTGAATATATCACATACAGTTTTCCGTAACTCCGGACAACAAATATGGAGGATTTTCAAAACAAGGAGTTGAAAAAAACGGACAAGGTGTTAGAGTATTCCCCAACAAGGAATCTTTGCTCAGGATCGCAACGGCGCTCCTGATCGAACTGGACGAAAAATGGCTTGCCGACGGGAGGGGGTATCTGAAATGTTGACGGCAGGGATTCGGAGAATTTACAGAAAAAACGTTATGTAGCTACAAATGGAGGCTGTATATGGAGGCAGAACTAAAGAAAATCTTGGCGAGCAGTCCTTGGAACCAGACGGAAATAGAAGACTGGCGAAATATCTTGAATGCAGGGCAATCAGGAGAATTTATCTTGAAAGCTGATGCCGATGTCATAGCGTCCTATAACCGAGAATGTACCAAGGCGAACTATTTTATTCACACTTCTCTTCTTCCCCAACCGTTTATTGGAAACCCGGAAGCACCTATCTGGATCCTGAACCAGAATCCGGGGTATTGTGAAATCGACAATTATGAGATGTTGGGAGAGAAAACAGGAATCCAAGAGTGGATGAATAAAAATAACATCACGTTGCGTCCGGAAACAGAAAATAGGGATTTTCTTGAAAAACGTCAGAAAATGATATTGGAACAGCTTACATTTACAAACCCGATAGATTTTTATATTCTTGATGAGAGCTTTCATACGAATAAACATGTGGGAAATGGAGCTTTTGGCGGCTACGAATGGTGGAAACAAAACTTGTTGGGAACTGAAAATTCTGCACTGTTCTGCAAGGGAGATAAGAAAATGCTCTCTAAATTCTTTGCTCTGGAGATCTCTCCCTATCACTCCAAGAATTTTGACAGAAAAATTTCTATAAAGACAGCGCATTACACGTTTTGGAAAAAGTTGATCTCCTATGCTTTTAAAAGAGGGAAATTGTTGATTTGCCGTAAGATGCAAATTGTTGAAGAAATTCAGAAAGTTTCTGATTTTGAGAAGAATAAGGATAATGTTTTGTGTTTTGTTGGTAGGAGAACCTTTTTATCCAACGGAAATTTGATTTCACTGGAAGACTATGCAAGAAGTGAAAGAACAGAAGAAGCGAAAAAATATGCGGCAGACCTGGTTTATGCTGCATTGAATAAGAAGTCGGAATAACACGGAACCAAGACCGGCAGGATGGAGGCGGTCTTTCACATGGCTGGCAATGAATGTCCTGATAACATTTGCCGGCCATTTGAGTCCTATAATATCGTCGATTATGCAAAAGTCTGATGCGGGAAGAAAAGACCTTTTGAAGGAAGGTTCTTTTCTTCTTGCACACTCTCTTTTTCAGGTCTTTTCAGACAACATAATTGGCTTGCCAAGATAACGTCCGAGAAATTGCGCATATTTGATGGGGCCAGAGGCTTGAAAAAGCCTGTTCCCCATGATTATTATTCCGGCCCAAAATCAACCGAAAGGAAACAGACTATGGAAAAATGTAGTGCAGGAAAATGAAAAGTCAATGAAAAAAAGGTTATGGAGCATCTGGACGGGTTGGTCAGAAGGTAGTGTCCGAAGTTTTGCGCACATTTGTTTCTGATGGATTATTGTTCCTTCGT
>ERZ1034842.163-NODE-163-length-35015-cov-17.243364_pt1 | contig 35015 bp, 22 predicted proteins | sample MGYA00520634_ERZ1034842 | MGnify/ENA primary metagenome ERZ1034842 (study PRJEB33766, sample SAMN09781734) | gut metagenome | biome: gut microbiome | host: Homo sapiens | place: Madagascar | study: EMG produced TPA metagenomics assembly of the PRJNA485056 data... | reverse complement strand
ATTTTAATTTTTTTCCCGCACTCCTCATTCATCTTCTCCGGAAAAAGGCTCTGGTGAACTCAAATTGTACATATTTCTCAATATTTTTGCATTCCGCACTTGACATTTTATTTACCCGTGTTATCTTAAAAACAGGAGGATATTATACGTGCAATATGAGAAACAGCGCTGAGAAAAAAACTTTGCCGAATACTCCGCGGGGACGCGTCACCATCCGCATGGTCGCCGACCGCGCGGGGGTCTCCAGTGCGGCCGTTTACGCGGCGCTCAACCGGAACCCGCGCTCCAATATCGGAGTGAGCGAAGAAAAACGGAAGACCATTCAGAAGGTCATCGCGGAGCTTGGGTACATTCCCAACAACTCCGCGCGCATGCTCGTATCCGGACGCAGCAGCAATATCGGCGTGCTCCTCAACACCATTGACGTTCAGTTCAGCCGGATGCTCGGACGCGCGATTTCCGAACGCTGCATGCAGCATGGTCTCATGGCGTTCGTTGAATACTACAACTTCGATCCGGCGCTCGAGCGGCGCAAACTCGAAATGTTCTTCTCCCGCGGAATTGACGCTCTTGTCGCAATCGCCAGCGGAGATTTCAACCGCGATCTCTTCGAGGGATTCTCCGCAAACGGAATTCCGCTCGTTTTCTGCGAGCACAATGCGCTTTCCATTGCAAACAGCAGATACGTCGGAGTCAGCGAAACCGATATTGCGAATACGCTCGGCGAATTCATCACGCGCAACGGCGTACGCAGAACCGCGTACCTGAGCTATGTAGGATGGAGCAACCCGATCGGCGTCCGCGCGTTTCAGATCGCGGAGATGCTCAAACAGAAAAATGTCGTGCTTGCCGCTCACTGCGAATCCGCCGGGTTTCCCGACGTCGCCGCATTCATCCGGCAGATTTTCGAGATGCCCGAAAGCGAACGTCCGCAGCTTCTCGTCGCCTTTACCGATGAACTCGGAAGCATTGCCGTCAATGCCATTCTCTCCAGCGGGCATACCCTCAGGGAACTGCCCGTCATCGGCATCGACGGACAGGAGCGTCCGTTCGACACGGTCCCGCTGACTTCGGTCTATCTTCCCTTTGAAGCCATCGTCGACCAGATCTGGAAGAGCGTTGACGCCGGGATGCAGCGCACTCCCGTTGTTCCCGCGGATCTTCATTCCTCGCTTCTTCTGCGGGACAGTACACCGGGGATGAACTGATTTTTCTGAACCATCATATTGCACGTATAATAAACAAGGGAAACGGAGGAAAAAGGAAAATATGAGATATGAAACGGGCATTGCCTGTTTCAGAAATCCAACGGATTTGAAACGAAAAGACAAACGGAAGAGAAAAACGAAAGGCAGACAAAACAATGAAACACAAAGCGTCAGACATTCTCATGTTCCATCGGCGGAGAATCCGGTATTTCTCGCTTATAGAACTCCTTGTTGTAATAGCGATCATCGCAATCCTTGCCGGACTGCTTATGCCGGCTTTAAACAAGGCGCGGGGAAAGGCGTACGGAATCAGCTGCGTTTCCAATCAGAAGCAGATAGGAACCGCCTACAACATGTATACCGGCGACAATGCGGAGTACTGGCCGGAAATTGATATTTTCACGGCTCCGAGAATGTCGCATTTTGAATTTTTCGCGGAATACTACAACCTCAACCCTCCCGTTTTTGTCTGTCCCGGCGCGCCCCTCCGGACCAGCAAGAACAAGGAGGAACTGAAGAGCTTCTATTGGGAAAGCTTCACCGACGCTCCGAAACTCGATGCGTTCTACAAGGCGGAATCCAATATCACCAAACGTCTCTGCAGCTATGGAACCAGCGAATGGATTCTGATGAAACATGCGACGACCGAGGATAAGGGAGGACTCAACAGGCCGCTCAAGAATTCCAGCTTTGTCAGCCCCAGCGGCGTCGGAATCGTCGGCGACTCACGGCTCTACAACGTTGCCGCATGGAAACGCTGTTCGCCCAAGTACATTTTTGACGGCGAGTACGCTTCCGGAAACTGGCGAATCGCCTACAGCGGACCGCGTCACGGCGACAATTCGTGCAACATCCTGTTCGCGGACGGTCATGTGGAAAACCGCAAAGAAGTTTATGCGCAGTATCATACGCGGAAAGAATTCGTCCGCATCAGCCCGCACCGCCGCGACCTTTAAGACAGGAGAATCCGCATGAAACGACACGCTTTCGCCATGCGTCTCAAGCCCGGAATGGCGGATGAATACCGCCGTCGGCACGACGCCATCTGGCCCGAACTGGTCCGCGAACATCACGACTGCGGAATTCGCGACTACTCCATTTTCTTTGACGCCGCAACCGACACGCTCTTTGCCTTCTGCAAGCTCGACGACAACGAAACGTTCGCCGATATGCCCGAAGACGATGTTGTCAAGCGCTGGTGGAAATACAATGCCGATCTGATGTACTGTCATGACGACAACCGCCCGGTCGGACGTGATCTTGTTGAAGTTTTTCACATGGATTGAGAAAGGGAAACCGTATGAACACATTCAAAATTTTCGCTCTTGCTGCGTTCGCCGCCGGATGCGCCTGCGCGGCTGAGCCGCTCCGCTTCGATGCGGAAAAAGTCGCCGTCGATCCCTCCGCTTTCACTCAGGACAACAACCGTCCGCCGGTAGGAAAGTGGGATTTCTGGACGAAAGACCGTCCGGACAACATCTGGCGCAACAAAAGCACTTTGCGCGCGCCGCTCTGCAAGGCCGACCGTGCGCCGGAGGATCCCGCATCCGGACTTTTCCGCGTGCGTCTGCCGCTTGCCGACGGATACTACCGCATTGAAGCGCGCGGCGGACGCGCATTCGGCGTGGCGGTCGGGAACGGGGCGTTCAAAAAAATCGAGTTCCGCGGAGTTGTGGCGGACAGGGTTGAAGTGAAAGGCGGTTTTTTGGAGCTGAGAGTTGCGAACTGCTATGCCACGCCGTCCAATCCCGGCTGGGTTTATGTCGACCACTTCATCGCGATTCCGCTCGGCGCAGGGAAGCCGGACGCGAAGAAAGCGGAAACGCGGAAATGGAGCAAGGTTTACGAGGCGGAAGACGTCGCGGTTGAAAAGGATAAGATTGTTTCCGGCGACCGCATGGTTTCCGGCAAATGGAATCTCTGGGCGAACGATCCGCTGAAAAAACGCTGGTCAGGCGAAAAGGCTCTGCGCGGCGATGTGATCCGCGCGAACCGCAAAGTCACCGCGCCGGAAGCCGCGGTCCTGACCTTCCGCATTCCCGTTCCGAAAAACGTTCCGTGCGACATCCGGTTTTTCGGCGGTCGGACCGTCGGCGTCTCCTTCGACGGCAAGTTTTTCCGCCGTCTCACGAACGACACGCTCCTGGCGGGGGAAATCAAGAGCGAAACCGGCTTTGTCGAGTTTCAGATTGCAAACTGTTATGCGGAGGACAACCCGAAGCATGCCGGCAGCCCGTACATCGACCGTTTTGTGGTGACGCCGACAAAGAACGTCACCGGCTTCCCTCCGATGCTCAGTCCGGAACCGAAGGTGAACTACTATAAATACAGCGACCGCTATTTCCGCGTGGAGGCGGAGGATGTCGCCGTCGAAAAGAACAAGATCGTTCCGGGCGACCGCATTGTTCCCGGCAAGTGGAATCTCTGGGCGAACGACCCGTGGAAACACAAATGGTCGGGCGGAAAAGTTCTGCGTTCCATGCCGGTCATGAAGGACTGCTCTCCCGAAGCTCCCGACGCGGCGAAACTCACCATTCGCATTCCTGTGAAGCTTCCCGGAAAATACCGCGTTCAGGCGTTCGGCGGGCGCGCATTCGGAGTTTCGGTGGACGGCAAAAAGTTCCGTCTGATCGACATCCGCGGAGAAGTCGCGCCGGAGATCGAGGCCAAAGACGGCTTCCTGACCTTCTGCGTCGCCGCGTGCTATGCCGATCCGAATCCGAAAAACCGCGGCTCCGCCTACCTTGACAACTTTCTTGTAACGAAACTCGAAGACCGCGCACCGAACCCGAAACTTCCCGTCCCGGCGGGCGTCCGCGTGGAGGAGAAACTCGACCGCGGTGCAGTCGCCGCGCTCACCGCGGACGGAATGCTCGTCAGCTGGCGTCTGCTTAAGGAAGACTCGGCGGATATTGCATTCAACGTTTTCCGCACGCGCGACGGAAAACAGGTCAAACTGAATTCCGCGCCCGTTGTTCAGACTTGTGACTGGCTCGACGCCGACGGACGCGTCACCGACCGTTATCGCGTGGAGCCGGCGGGGAAGCGGGGGCTCGCGGGCGATGCGGTGATGTTTCCCGCGCCGTCGCGTCCGGGACTGCTGCCGTATCTCTCCTTCAAACTTTCCGATCCGGAAGCAATGGTCCAGAACGTCGGAATCGGCGATCTGAACGGCGACGGCAAATATGATTTTGTCGTCAAGACTCCGCGTGCGGTGAACATCGACCCGTACCCGCGCTTCTGGTATCCGAGTCCGACGACGTTCAAACTGGAGGCTTTCCTTTCCGACGGCACACGGCTCTGGACCTACGACATGGGACCCGGCATTGAGCGCGGCGTCTGGTACAGTCCCGCAATCATCTACGATTTCAACGGCGACGGCAAGGCGGAAGTCGTGGTCAAAGCGGCGGAAGGCGATCCGCGCGACCCGGACGGACGCGTCACTTCCGGGCCCGAATACTTTGCCGTGCTCGACGGCATGACCGGCAAGGTCATCGCCAAAGCGCCGTGGCCCTCCCGCGACAATTTTGAATCCTACAATTTTTTTTCGCGCAATCAGCTTGCGATGGCATATCTCGACGGAAAGACCCCCGCAATCATCGCTCTGCGCGGAACCTACGGCACCATGAAAGCCGAAGCCTGGCAGCTCAAAGACGGCAAACTCGTCAATCTCTGGAAGTTCGACAACACCGGAATGCCGCTCCGCTTTCAGCGTCAGGGCGCACACGCCACGATCTGCGCCGATTTCGATAACGACGGACGCGATGAAATCCTGCTCGGAAGCATGGTCATCGACGACAACGGCGAAGTCCTCTGGTCCAACGGCAGAGGGCATCCGGATTATATTTATTATACCGACATCATCGCAAGTCATCCGGGGCCGGAGCTCGCGCATTTTTATGAAGATCCGCAGACAAGCGGCGGCGTTCTCATCGCCGATCCCGCGACCGGAAAGACGCTCTGGAAGCTGAACGAGCCGAACAAACACATCAACGACGGCTATGTCATTGACTTCGACCCGACCATTCCCGGGCCCGAAATCGGGGCGATCGACTTCAATGTCCGCGCGCCGTCGCCCGACCGCCGCTGGCTCTTCAGCGCGGACGGACGGCTGCTCAAAAAGGGACGCGGCGTCGGCGGAATGCGGCGCGGAATCTTCTGGGACGCCGATCTGGAGAAAGAGGAATGTCTCAACTCCATCCGCGACTTCAACGGCGGTCCGGTCGGCGGAAGTTTCGCGGGAACCAGACTCATGGTCTGCGATCTCTTCGGTGACTGGCGCGAAGAGGTGATTACAACCGTTCCCGGCGAACTGCGCGTCTACACGACCCCGATTCCCGCGATGGACCGCCGCGTTACACTCGTCCAGAATCCCGGATACCGCAACAACATCGTCAACGATATGCAGGGCTACTACAGCGACGCCCAGCTTCCGTACACCCCGACCACCGAATCGGACAATCTGAGTCTGATTGTCCGCACTGAACCGGGCGTGAAACCGTATCTTCAGCTTACCGTGAGCGCGTCGCGCCACGCTCCGCTTGACGGAAAACTCGTTCTTTTCCCGCCTGCCGGAATCACCGTTCCGGAAAACGAATGGAATGTTTCTCTCAAGCCCGGTGAAATCTGTGTCAAAAACTTTGCGCTTCCCGATACGCTTCCGGAACGTGTCACCGTGCGCGCGGAACTGCGGACAAAAGACAAAACGCTGCGCGGGCGTGTCCTTGTGGTTCTTCCGCGCAAGGTTGCTTTTCCCGATGGAACGATCCGCATTCCCGCCGCGAACTTCTCTGCGGAACGCGGAGGAAAGGCGCGGATCGTCAAGGGACGCCCGACCGCACACGACGGAACGCTCGTCGCATGGGACAAGAAAGGACACGCGATCGACTGGAAGTTCACCGTTTCCAAACCCGGGCGCTACGAGCTGCGTTTGCACCGCACCTCTCCCGCGGAAGCCATGCGCTCGGTTCTCTGCGACGGCAAAGCGGTCGGGGAAGTTTATCTGGAGCCGACCGGGGGAATGGGATTCTCCGCCGCCGACTGGGAAGTCGAGGTGCTGAAGACTGCGGCCGGTTCCGTTATTCTTGATCTTGCCGCCGGAGAACACACGCTGACCATGATCAATCTTGACGGCGCCATGCAGAATCTGGCGTATCTCTATCTGATTCCCGCCGGGAAGGAAGGAGGGCGCAAATGAACCGAACAGACACCTCCGCTCCGCCTGAAGTCTTCAAGTGCGGAACGCTCACCTACACGAAAGCCGCGCTGGTGACGCTGTTCATCTGGCTGCTGTGGGGCGACTTCTGCTTCACTCTGATGGAGACGGTGGTTCCGAGCATCGTTCCGCTTCACCTCAAAGGGCTGAACTGTCCGAACTGGCTGATCGGGCTGATTCTCTCGACCATTCCGAACCTGATGAACATGACGGTTTCGCCCTACATCAGCGTTCGGAGCGACCGCTGCCGGAGCCGCTGGGGACGGCGTATTCCGTTCATCGCGACCAGCATTCCGTTCCTGTTCGTCAGTCTGGTCATGATCGGTTGCAGTCACGACATTTCCGCATGGATGAGCCGTACCGTCCCCCTGCTGAAGGACGTTGCGCCGGGCGCGGTCACGGTCGGGCTGATTGCCGTGCTGATGGTGCTCTTCCAGTTCTTCAATCAGTTTGTGAACTCGACGTTCAATTATCTGTTCAACGATGTCGTTCCGCAGAGCCACATCGGGCGTTTCGCTGGCGCATTCCGCATTGTCGGAACCGCCGTGAGCGCGCTTTACAACTTCTTCATTTTCCGTTATGCGGAAAGCCATTCGCGTGAAATCTTCCTCGGCGCGGCGGTTCTCTATGCGGTCGGCTTCGGGCTGATGTGCTTCATGGTGAAGGAGGGCGAATATCCGCCGCTCGATGAATCGCAGGAGAAGAAGGCGAGCCGCTGGGAGAATCTGCGCACCTTCTTCCGGGAGTCGTTCCACGAACCGTTCTACCGTCTGCTGTTCATCAGCGCGGGAATTCTCGCTTTTGCGGGCGTGGCGTGGAGCTTCCAGGTGTTCTTTCTGCTCGAAATGAAAATGAATCTCCAGCAGATCGGACTCTACAACGGAATCCTCATGCTCGCGGGAATGGTGGCGACTTTCTTCGCCGCGACCTTTGTCGACCGCTGGCATCCGCTCCGCGCATACACCTACGGCGTGATTTTCACGATTACGGGTCCGGTGATGAACTGGGTCTGGCTCTTCATTGACCTGCCCGGACACATCTTCTTCTATCTTTCGCTGAGCGCGCAGCTGCTCTATGCGTTCATGAATGCGCTCTCCTCGGCGTGCGCCATGCCGATCACCATGCGGCTCTTCCCGCACTCGCGTTACGGACAGTTCTGCAGCGCACGCGGAATCGTCTACTCCATCTGCACGATTCTCGGCGGATTCCTTGTCGGCGGGTTCTATGATGTTGTGAAGAGTCTCAGCACGGCGTATCTTTCCGCGTATCCGATTGTGGGACCGGGCTACTGTTACCGGCTCTACTTCGTCTGGGCGGGCGGCGCGACCCTGCTGAACTTCATCGTTATTTCTCTTGCGTACCGCCGCTGGCTGAAGCTCGGAGGCGACGCGAACTTTCACCCGCCCGCGCCGTGGACGAAAGAAGGATTCGAGCACATTCCGATCGTTGCCACGACCGGCTACAGCAGCCGCTGGCTCAAACGGGCGCTGCATTTCATGGATTTTGTGCAGTACGGAAGTCTTGTCATGGCGGTTGTCATGCTCTGGCCGTTCCATGTGCACGGCATGAAAAGCGCGAACTTCTGGTTCCTGACGGCGGTGATTCCGCTCTCCATCGGTGTTTCGTTCCTCTGGTATCTGCTTTCGCGCCGGATCCGGCAGGATATTGCCGCGGCGAAACGCGGGGAAATGCCGAAATACGGCATTCCGCATCATGGAATGATGATGGTGTTCGGAGTCAAATTCTCCCTGACACTCGGACTCGTCGTCGCGCAGTTCGTCGTTTCGATTCATCTGGAGAACAGCCTTTACGCCACGCTTTTTGCGCTCGGCAACATTGTGACGAACCTTCTGCTGATTCTCTGTACCTATGTGGTGATCCGCATGGAGCGCGGATACTCCACGAAGGTCGACGAGGCATCCATGATTCAGGCGGGAGTGAACTGAAACAAATTTGCGGAAAACAGAAACGCGCAGTTTCCGGTATGGAGAAAGACCGCCGGGACTGCGCGTTTTTTTATCCGTTTTTCCGGATCAGCGCGGCGAACGCGCCGTCGTGGTGCACGGCGGGGAGAAGACGCCGCTGCGAAACGAGTTCACATTCCGGGTGCGCCGTGAGGAACGCCGCAACCTGCTGTTCATCCTCTTCCGGCTCCACGCTGCATGTGGAATAAAGCAGATGTCCGCCCGGTTTGACCAGACGGATCTGCGCGTTCAAAATCTGTTTCTGAAGCGCCGCGACTTCGTTCAGACGTTTTGCATCGAAACGGCGCAGCGCATCCGGACGGCGGCGCGGAACTCCCGTGTTGGAACACGGAACATCCAGAAAGACGAGGTCGAAACTCTCCGCATCAAACGGCGGATGAACGGCGTCCGCTTCGGCTGTTTTTACGGATTCCAGTCCCAGGCGCGTGAAGTTTTCGCGCATCGGTTTGAGCCGCGCGGCGGAGCGGTCGGCGGCGGTGAATTCCGCATTTCCTCCGCACGCGTCGAACAGCATCACCGTCTTTCCGCCGGGTGCGGCGCAGGAGTCGAGAACGCGTCCGCGGAGAGCCGGCCGGCACAGCGAAACGCTCATTGAGGTGGCAGGATCCTGAATGTAAATTGCGCCGTTTCTGAACGTATCGGAAGCAAAGAGTTTTCCCGGATCGGAACATTCGAAGAAGCGGAAATCTCCGGCGAAATCAAGTTCCACAGGCACGCTTTCCGCAAGTTCGGCGGGAAGCTCCCCTGAACGCAGACGGAAGGTCAGCGGGGGATTGGCTCCGCATGCGGCGACCGCCTGTTCCGTTGCCTCCTGTCCGAACTGAGCTTCCCAGCGTCGGCGGATTTCCGGCGGGAACGACGGCTCGAACGGGCCTTTTCCCGCGCTCCGCAGGGCATTGCGCAGGACGGCGTTCATGAAGCCGGACGCCATGCGGTGCTTTTTGGAATGCTTGACCACATCGACCGCAATGTTGACGGCCGATTCTCCCGCAATCGCAGTCTGGAAGAGCGCCTGGGTGAGTGCGCAGAGCCCGATCATCTTCAGTTCCGGCTTGATGCCGCGCGAAACGGAGCGCATCAGCAGCGAATCCACCAGCTCCTTGTGGCGGAAATATTCGAACAGGATCGAGGCGACCGAGCGGGCGGCCTCCGGTTCGGCGGCGCGCACATGCTCCACACAGTCGTCGAGCGTGACAGACCCGCTGTACCATTCGCGCAGCGCGGACGCCGCCGCGGTCAGAATTTTTTCGGAATCGCCTTTCATTCTCTCTCTCCTGAGTTGATCATCTCCTCCGGAAGCTGTCCGGCGCGGAAGAGTTTCCAGTTGATGAACGCCGCCGCGAATCCGCAGAATGCAAGGAATGCGCAGAGCACAATGAACAGATTCCCGAACCGCGTGTAGAAGGTCAGCCTGGGATTGACGGGAACGGGGACGCGGAAGACTTTTTCCGCCCGTTCCGGACGCTCCAGCGAGACGGTGTCCAGCACTTCGCCGCGCGGGGAGATCAGCGCCGAATAGTTCGAGTTCCCGCTGCGCAGGAGCGGCAGACGCGTCTCGACGGCGCGGAACAGACCGTTTGCAAAATGCTGATCCGGTTCCCAGCTCGTCGGATACCATGCGTCGTTTGCGATGATGAGCAGAAGGTTCGCCCCGTTGTACGCGTGCCCGCGCGAGAGGAACGGAAAGACCGATTCAAAGCAGATGGAGGTTCCGATCCGCACGCCCGGCAGAGCCTCCAGCGGATTGCACCGGCGCCCGGCGGTGAGGTTGCGTCCCATGCCGACGAGTTCGTTGAGTTTCGGGAACGTGTCTCCGAAAGGGACATATTCGCCGAACGGCACGCGGTGATATTTGTAGAAGAAATCCTTTACGCTTCCGCCGGGCTCGGTGATGAGCAGGGCGGCATTGAAAACCTTGTAGTTCTCCGGTGAATCTTCCGGAACCTGGAAATCGATGCTGCCGATGAGGAAGGGAATCCGGTGGCGCCACAGCATGGCTCCGATGCGGTCGCGATACTCCTGCGAGAGCTCCGCGCCGCCGCGGTACGCGTATGGAACTGCGGTTTCCGGCCAGACAATCAGATCGAGTTTCCGGTTCGGCGCATTGCCGACGGGGACCAGATTGCGCATTTTTTCATTGCGGGCAAGCTGTTTTTCCGTGAGTCCCGTGCAGACGTCGAGCGCCTCTTTCGCTGCGGCGTATCCCGCATTCCTGCGCTGTGAGAGATCCGGCTGAATGACCCCGATGTTCACATACCGCACCGCCGTTTCATCAAGCCGGTTCACCCGCAGAAGATGAAGTCCGGAAACGTAACACGCGAGCAGCAGGGCGAACGCCGTGAGCAGCGGCCAGGGTCTCCGGTAGGTTTGTCCCCGGACTCCCCCGCAGAACGAAATGAGCGCAAGACCTGCGCCGAGGTTCACTGCGGCGACAAGGAAGCTGACGCCGAAAACGCCCGTGAATTCGCAGATCTGAATCAGGGGCAGGTTGCGCCACTGCGAGGTTCCGAGGTAATCCCACGGGAGCCCCGTCATGATCCAGCCGCGCAGCCATTCGAGCACGCACCACATTCCCGCATTTGCGAGCATGAAGAGAATTCCGTTCAGCGGACGGCGGAACGGGACGAGTTCCGCGCAGTGCGCTCCGCCCTCCAGACGGTCCGCCGGCGCAATGGAAAGATGACGCCACAGAAAATTGTAATACGCGCTCCATGCCGCGACGAAAAGCGCGAGCACGAACGAGAGGATGAACGGAATCGGAAGCGCAATCTCCCTCAGCCAGAGGAAGCTGAAGAGACTCCAGAAATATCCCCACGTCAGACCGCGCAGAAACGCGCTCCGCACAGAGCAGAAACGGCAGAGCAGAATCAGCGGAAGGAGCGCAATCCATGCGAGCAAACTCCAGTTCAGCGCGGGGAACATCGCCGCCGAGCACGCACCCGCCACGGCCAGTCCGGAATGCAGAACCAGCGAACCTGTCCGCGTCAGGAAAAACGGATGCTTTTCCGCAAAGTTCATGCGCCTGCGCCGCCAGTGAAGACAATCGTCCGGTTTTCGTGTTCGATGATGCGCTTTTCCAGATGCGCTTTGACCGCACGGGAAAGCACCATCATTTCAACGTCGCGTCCGATGCGCGAGAGATCCTCCGGCCCGTATTCGTGAGTGACGCGCACGACGTCCTGTTCGATGATCGGTCCTTCATCGAGGTCTTCGGTGACGTAGTGGGCGGTTGCGCCGATCATTTTCACGCCGCGCCGGAAGGCCCGCAGGTACGGATTCGCCCCCTGAAATGCGGGAAGAAACGCGTGGTGAATGTTGATCATGCGGTTGTGATACAGCTGAATGAATTCCGGCGAAACGACCTGCATGTAGCGTGCGAGCACCACAAGGTCGATGTGATGCGCGTTCAGCAGCTCGATGATCCGCGGCTCGGTTTCCGCCTTGTTTTCACGGCGGACGGGAATGCAGAAAAACGGGATGCGGAACTGCTGTGCGACGTATTCGAGATCCGGATGATTCGAGACGATAAGCGGAATTTCACATTTCAGCGTGCCTTCGCGCTGCTTCACGAGCAGATCGTAGAGGCAGTGCGACGCTTTTGAGACGAGCACCGCCATGCGCGGGATGTAATCGGAGTAGTGCACCGACCATTCGAGGCCGAGCGGCTTCCCGAACTCGGTCAGGCTTGCCTCAAGCTCGCTCCGTGCAACCGAAAGATCGGTCAGATCCAGCTTCAGACGCATGAAGTACTGTCCGCTCATGACGTCGGTGTACTGCTGGCAGTTCACGATGTTGAGTCCGGTTTCATAGAAAAAGTTGGTAATGCCCGCGACAAGCCCCTTGCGGTCCATGCAGCGGATCAGGAAAATTGCGTTTGTGTTTTCCATACTGAATCCTTATTGCCAGCCCATTGATCCGGGCAGGACGGTTTTTCCGCTCAGCGCGGGTTTTGTATCGACGAATCCCCAGCGGCGCGAGAGCGGCCAGAAGATGTTGAGTGCGCGTCCGATCATGTTCTTGCGCGGAATGAAGCCCCAGTTGCGCCCGTCCAGACTGTTCGAAGTGTTGTCGCCGAGCGCGAAGAACGCATCCTCCGGTACGGTCAGCTCCAACCCCGGCGCGAGCAGTTCCGAGGCGATGTGGCCCTGGTAGCCGCCCTCCATCGAATAGATGCGGTCGAACTTCTTCGAAAAAGCCGTTGCGGGTTTGAACTCCGCCGCGCCGCGCGGCTTGATGTAAAGCATGCGGTCGACAATCTTAAGCGTGTCGCCCGGAAGCCCGACGAGACGTTTGATGTAGTAGTAGCCGCCGAGCGGCTGAGTCGGCGACTTGATGTTTTCGGTCGTGAAGACAATGACGTCACCGCGCCGGGGCGGAAGATAATGAATGGAGACGCGATCCACGAAGAGATGATCGCCCGTGGAAAGCCAGCCGTCGGCGGCAACTTCGCCCTGTCTGAATTCCTGCCGGTGTTCCAGATCAAGATAGCGCGCCACCTGATTGATGGTTCCCGGAAGCGTGTAGACCGAGTTGCCGATCTGCAGAAGCGTGGTGTCGAAAATTCCGAGTTCGCGGGATGGCTGATACGCCCGGAATTCCCCGTCTTCCGCAATCTTCATTTCCGCCGGGCGCACGGCAAGATACGGGATCTTGAGCAGGTTCGCTGCGGGGGAGTTGTGCTCGGCGAACCCTTTGCGGTCGACGTAGTGGATGCCGAACAGAGTCGGCTGCATGCTGCTTGTCGGAATCTTGAACGGCTGAAGATAGAGCGCGCGGATTCCGAACGCAACCGCGAACGCAACGGCGAGAATATCGAGAATGTTGCGGAGCTTGCGTTTGCTCCCGTGTACATCGGAGAGGCGTTCGAGCTTTGCGGAAGCGGAACGGATGAATTCCTCCATGGCCTTCCGGTCCGAACGGTTCACCGCGGCGGCTTCGGAGACAATTCCCCGCAGTTCCTCTTTTTTCGCATCGGAAAGGATGTCGTCATCCGAAATGAGACGGCGCTTTGCCGCGAGGACTGTTTCGCGCAGTTCCTTGCGCGGTTTCCGGAGGGTGAGGAATGCGAACATGGTTTATTCTCCGCTTGATTTCAGCACTTCGACGAAGGCTTCCTGCGGGATGTTGACCTTGCCGATCTGCTTCATGCGCTTCTTGCCCTCTTTCTGCTTTTCGAGGAGCTTGCGTTTTCGGGTGATGTCGCCTCCGTAGCACTTCGCCAGAACGTTTTTGCGGAGAGCGCGAACCGTTTCGCGGGCGATGACCTTTCCGCCCACGGCCGCCTGGATCGCGACCTGGAACATGTGCGGCGGAATGACGTTCGCGAGTTTTTCGGCGAGCATGCGGCCGCGCGAATAGGCAAAGTCGGTGTGGACAATTGTCGCGAACGCGTCGACCGGTTCGCCGTTGACCATGATGTCGAGCTTGACCAGTTTGTCGGCGCGGTATCCGGCATGCTCGTAATCCATGCTGCCGTAGCCGCGGGTGATGGATTTCAGCTTGTCGTGGAAGTCGATCAGGATTTCATGCATCGGAATCGTGGCGGTGATCATGACATGGGAGCCGTCGACGCTTTCCGTTTTCGTGCACACGCCGCGCTTCTGCATCACCAGATTCATGATGTCGCCGATGTAGTTGTTGGGCGACATGATGTGCGCGGAAATGAGCGGTTCTTCGATGCGGTCGATCTCCGCCGGGTCGGGCAGATGCACCGGGTTGTCAACTTCGAGCATGGTTCCGTTTGTCAGATAGACATGGTAGATGACGCTCGGGTAGGTCGCGATGATGTCCATGTTGTATTCGCGGCGCAGACGTTCCTGGATGATCTCCATGTGGAGGAGTCCGAGGAATCCGCAGCGGAATCCGAAGCCGAGAGCGGCGGAGGTTTCCGCCTGGTAGGTGAAGGCGGCGTCGTTGAGCTGAAGCTTCGCCATGCTGAAACGCAGCTGGTCGTAATCCGCCGTGTCGATCGGGTAGATGCCGCTGAAGACCATGGGTTTGATTTCCTGGAAGCCCGGGAGCGCCTCCGCGCAGGGATCCTTGACCTCCGTCACCGTGTCGCCGATTCGCGTTTCGGTCGGGCTCTTGATGTTCGGAATGATGTATCCGACGGAGCCGGCGGAGAGTTCCGGCGTTGCCGCCATCGAGGGTTTGAACACGCCGACTTCCTTGATTTCGCTTTCGAGACCGGTGCTGAGCAGGCGCATCTTGTCGCCGCGCCTGAACGAGCCGTTGAAAACGCGCAGGTAGGTGACGACGCCGCGGAAGGAGTCGTAGACCGAATCGAAAATGAGCGCGCTGATTCCGGGCATGGAAACGAGTTTCGGCGGCGGAATGTTTCTGACGATGGATTCGAGCACTTCCGGAATGCCGGTTCCCTCTTTCGCGGAGACGGCGATTGCCTCTTCGCGCGGAATCGCGAGGATTTCCTCCATCTGGTCGAGACACATGTTGACGTCGGCCGCGGGCAGGTCGATCTTGTTGATGACGGGGATGATGTGCAGATTGTGCTTCATCGCGAGATTGACGTTGGCGACGGTCTGCGCCTGCACGCCCTGGGTTGCGTCGATGACGAGAAGCGCCCCGTCGCACGCCGCGAGGGAGCGGCTGACTTCATAGGCGAAGTCGACGTGTCCCGGAGTGTCGATAAGGTTGAGTTCGTATTCGACGCCGTCGTGCGCTTTGTAGAGCATCCGCACGGGGTGCGCTTTGATCGTGATGCCGCGTTCCTGTTCGAGGTCCATCGCATCGAGGAGCTGATCATGGGTCAAGTCGCGCTTTTCGATCGTTCCGGTCGCTTCGAGCAACCGGTCGGCAAGCGTGGATTTCCCGTGGTCGATATGAGCGATGATCGAAAAGTTTCTGATATATTTAAGGTCGGGCATCTCTTTTGTTCTCCGTTTTTATTTATAAGATGATAATGTAGCACGCTTTTCCTGTTTTTGCAAACGGGAAAATATCGACGTCCGCGTGTCCTGGCAAGAGAACGTGCGCCGTCTTTCTCCCGTGCGGAAATTTTTCTGCAATTTGTGAAAAAATAAACTTGCTTTTCCGCTTTTGTGCTGTAAAGTCAGAAAAAACGGAGGTCCCTGTATGAAAAAAGGCATTCTGATTCTTGCTGCGTTCGGAATGACGCTGCAGCTCTGCGCTCAGGTTCCGCGATGGACCAGCAGGGAGTGGGCGGCGGCTCAGGCCGAACTGAAAAAAGCGGTTCCTCAAAAATACGCGGAAATCGAAAAACTGCAATCCGTCAATATGCTCGCGGCAATGGAAAAACTGCGCGAACTCGCGCGGGAGGAGAATATCCAGTTTCCCGATGTCTTCCCCCGTTTTTCCCATGACGGCGGCGCGATGGGACAGCGGATGCGTCAGCCTCAGACTCCGCACCGGGGAACGGTCGATGCACTCGCATCGGCGGAAAGAAAACTTCACAAGGAACGCCCCGCGGAATACCGGGAGATTGAACGGCTGCGCGCGGAGGCGGATCTCAAGCTCTTCAAACTCGCGGAAAAAAGCGGAATCAGGCTTCCGAACACGATGGAGATTTACCGGAGAAAACTGAATTTGCTCCGGATCTATTTCCCGCAGGAGTGCCGGAAGGCCGGGGAGCTTCAACGCGTCGATCCGGACGCCTCCGCGAAGATTCTGCGCGGTCTCGCGGCGAAACTTGAACTCGGGCTCTCCGATCCGCCCGGCAAACGGAACGCCGGCAACGCCTCTCTGCCGCAGGGCGATGCCATGATACGGCTCCGCAAACGCTTTCCCGAAGAAATGAAAAAACTCGACAAGCTGAAACACAACGCTCCCGTTGCATACCGTCAGCAGCTCCGGAAGCTGATGGAAAAAATGAATGCGGAGACCAAATGAAGGAATTTCGTCATGTCTGAAATCATCACCGCCGCCGCGCACGTTCCGCAGGATGCGCGCAACTCCTACGCAGTCTTCCGCGGGACGCTTGCGGGAAACATCACAAAAATCCGCGTCTATGCCGATTTGTTCTATGAACTGCGCATCGACGAATCGCTTGTCGCGTACGGTCCCTGCCGCAGCCGCAAACCGCTGCTCTATTTCGATGAATACGCGCTGGAACCGACCGCGTCGCCGAAACTCGTCACCCTGAAAGTTCACGCCCGGAAGGGGGCGCCGGAGGCGTATGTCAGCGGAGTGACGGACTGGATGGTCCGCACGCTCACTGCTTACGAGACGGAGACTCCACTCTGCGTGGGCGATGTCGGCTACTGCGAATACTGCGACCTGGATTCGCCGGAATGGAACTGGTTCCGCCGTGTTTTCCCCTCCGATGGCTTTGAGGCTCCACGCGAAGGAACGCACATAGCGGAGTCCGAATTCCTGCCGCGTCCGATTCCGGCGTTCCATGAGACGGAAGTCAGGCCGCTGACGCTCTCCCGCTGGAACGGCGGCTGGCTGGCGGATTTTGGGCGGATGGTTTACGGGCGTCCCGTAATCTCCGGTGAATTCGACGGAACCGGAACGGTGGAGCTCGGCTATGTGGAATCGCTTGATTCCGGCTGGGCGCATTCGGAGGGGCGGCTGGAGATGTATTCCGACAAGCTCACCGGTTCCGGCACGCTGAACTGGAAGTCGTTCTGGAAACGTCCCTGCCGTTATCTTTTCCTTTCCGGCGCGCTGAAACGGATCGACATGGTGAGCGTGCAGGAGTACGGCTACCCGGTTGTCCTCAGCGGTTCGTTCCGCTGTTCCGACGACCGCCTGAACCGTCTGTGGGAGATTGCTGAACGCACACTCCGCATCTGCATGGACGACATCTTCAACGACTGTCCACACCGCGATCAGTCGCAGTGGATGGACGCTTTCGTGAGCGCCAAAGCCGCGCTTTCGCTCTACGGCGTGACCGATCTCACGCGGAAATGTCTGGTGCAGCACGGCATCTGTTCTTTCAAAAACGGACAGCTCCTCTCTCCGAGCATCCGGGGCGGAACGCTGTTTTCCGACTATGCGCTTGTGCAGGTTCTGTTCATCGACTGGTACTGGCGCGCCACCGGCGACCGTTCGCTGCTTGAGGAACTTTTCGACAACACCGCGGAGGGATTCAAGATTTTCTTTGCACTTGAGGAACCCGACGGACTGTTGAAAGACGTCGATCTGATCGGAAGGGGGGAGAGAAGCGGGAAACTCGACTTCTTCACACTCGGTTCTTCCATGCTTTATCTGGACAACACTTTCGAGCTGTGCCGCCGCGGGAAATCCGCCGGACTCAACGCCCTTTATTACGGCGCGCTGAATGCGATGGTTTCGATCTGCGCCGCGCTTGGGAAGCCGGCGGAGCTCTATCGCGAAAAGGCGGAGAAGGTACGTGCGAACTTCGCGAAAGTCTTTGCCCGGGAGGGGGCGGACGGCTGTTTCAAAGATTCCGATTCGCGGTTTGAACATTTCTTCCGCAACATCAATTTTTCGTGCGAGTTCGGCAAATGGACGGGCGCGGGCGCGGCGGCGCGGATTGCGGTGACCGCTCCCGAAGCCGGCGAATACGAACTCCTTGCCGGAGCTTACGCCGAATGGCGGCTGAAAGTCAACGGCGAACTTCTCTACGAGAACACCGAGCGGGAGAGCTGGACGCGTCCGGCTCCGTTTTACGACCCGGTCCGTCTGACCCTCTCTCTGAAAGCCGGCGAAAATGAACTGGAATTCGAGTGCGCGAACAGCAATTTGAACTGGGAATTTTTCTTTGATCTTCCGCTTCCGCTGACGTCGTGCGCGATCCGGGAGATTGAGTACGGAACAGGCGTTCCGGCTGGTGGCGCGGAATGGAAAACGGCGTCGCCGCGTCCGTGGTTCCCGCCGTTCCTGTCGCAGTCGACGAATGCCTACGCCGCATACACGGGGCTTCAGCCGGATGCGTCGGCGCTGAAGCGTCTTCTTCCGGCGGAGTACCCGCGCAACTACATCAGCGTGCGAGTTCCGCTGTTCTGCCGGGAGACGACGGACGCGGCGGAACTGAAACGCTGGATCATGCCTGCGAACACGCCGTGGACGACATTCTATCTGGTGTCGTCGCTGTTCCGTGCCGGACTGAGCCGTGAGGCGCTGGACACGATCCGCCGTGCGTGGGGAGTGATGCTGGACCGCGGCGCGGTGAACACCTGGGAGGAGTGGGATGCGAATGCGAGTCTGTGTCATGCGTGGGGCTCTTCTCCCGCATGGTTTATGCTGCACGATATTCTCGGGATTCAGTACGAATCGCTGGGAGAGAAAACGATTGTGATCCGTCCGGATCTTTGCGGGCTGGAGCATGCGGAGGGGAGCGCGGCGCTTTCGGCGGACGGCCGTATGAAAGTGTGTGTTTCCCTGCGCAAGACTCCGGCGCATACGGAGGTGCGGATATCCGTCCCTCCGGGCTATCGCGTCGAGAAGGATTTCAGCCGTCTTGAGAACCCTGTCGAGATTTGAACGAGAAAAAGATTTGAGCGCGGACGGAGTTTCCCGAAAGAGAGACTCCGTCCGCGCTCATTTTCCCTTCCGGTCACAAAAGATGAACAAAGAGATTTTGTGAATAAAAACGGGGCTGTTGCTTGCCCGTAGGTTTTGTAACAGCCCCTTGCTCTTATAGTTCATTTTCCGGCTATTCTGAAGTGTGGACAGCCGGAAGATTGTATGAAAGGGAACCCGCGAAGGGATGCCCCGGTGAGATTACTTCATCAGAAGGAGATCCATGAACAGACCCGGTTTTTTGATTTCGCCGATTCCTGGCGTGAACTGCAGCCAGCCGATGCGTTCTTTGCCGTTGTTCATGTTCACGATAAGATTGAAGCGCATTGACGAACCTTCCTTGAGTTTGAACGGGCTCAGCGAGCGCGGAACAAACTGAATCTCGTATACGGTTTTGCCCGGCAGGGGCTTGATCGCCGCAACGACTTCCCCTTTCAGCTCGCCGACTGTTTTTGTCAAGCTGTCGTAGATGGAGAGTGAGGCGTAGTGGCGGTAGACGACCGGAGCTCCTTTGAAGAGTCCGATGGAATATTCAAAGTCGTCGCCGTCGTACTTGACACTGTCTTTCGTGGCGTTTTTCAGCGGGTCGAACGCGATTTGAAGAGAATCGCCTTCCCAGACTCTTGCGGCGGAGATTTCATTCGGATGGAATTCCGCTTTGTTGACGGTGACCGCGATGTAGAAGCCTTTTTCGTTCCAGGCGGTTTTTATGTCCGCCGTGACCGCGTTGTCCCGAGCGGTCCATTCCGCCGCTTTCTGAGTGGTTTCATTAAAGAATCTGATGCGGTTTCCGGGGCTGGAGAGACGGATTGCGGGGATGTCTTTCCATTCGTCGAGGGACCCGTCGATCGTGACGTTCCTGATTTCGGGAACGAAGAGGGATTTCAGCGCAAGAGTTTGCTCGAAGGTTTGTCCGTTGAGGTTGAGCGCGAGCTTGCCCGCCGTCGGTTCGGTTGAGAAGGTTACGGGGACGCGGAAGGGGATGCGCACGCTCTTTCCCGCCGGGATTTCCGGAACAGCTGCTTTCAGAGTCTTGCCGTTGAAGGAGAGGACAATTTCGCCTTTCAGCGGTTTGATTCCACGGTTGGTGACGACGGCTTCAACGCTGTTGGGACCCGTCACGAAAACATCGTAATTGCAGGCGGCTTTCCCGTTGTCGGGGACAAGGGCAGGGCAAAGTTTTTTCACTTCATCGACGCTGAGAGCTGTTTTGAAATAAAGCGGGACGTCGCTGATTTCGAGCTCGCCCTTGACTGGATTGCCCATAACGTCGTAGAAAGTTCCGCGGAATTCGGGGCCGGGGGTGATGCTGACGGGAGCGCCGTTCCATTTCCAGAAAGTAACGGTGCGCTCTTTGCCGTTGTCGAAGATGTAGCATTTGTATTCAAATCCGAGGGAAACCGCACCTGCCGGTCTGGCTTCGTCGCCGATCATGTCGGCAATGGCGCGCATTCCGTAGAGAACGGGCTGGGGAACGTATTCGTAAGGTCTTCCGGTTGCGCCGGTTGCGGTGACCTGCCACGAAGCCGAACCGCCCCATGTCCAGAAGTTGAAGTGGGTATAGACCCCGGCGCCGCCAGCATAAGCGGTGAGCATCATGCGGAGGTTTTTCGCGGTATTGGTGCGGATGTAGGGAGTGACCTTGTTGTCGTTCATCATCTCTTCCGAGCGGATTCCGCTTTCGGTCGCCCAGTGAGGCTTAGAGCCGTACTGCGCAAGGACTTTTTCAAGGTTCTGAAGGTCCGTGTAGTAGTCCGGCATTTCCGCTGCGGAACGGTACGGATGCTCGGTGATGATGTCGAGGTATTTGTCTCCTCCGGCTTTCAGAACATTGGAGATGAATCCGACGTCGGTTTGGCAGGGCGTCGGGCCGGCGAATTTCGCATGCGGTGCAAATTCCATGATATATTGCCGGGCTGTTTTGAGAACGCGGATGTATTCAGCCGGGGACATTTCGCAGTAGATGGACGGGTCCGGGTTCTTGCGGTATCCGTTCCAGATGTTCGGCTCGTTCAAGATTTCATAAACATCAATATAATCCTTATAGGGCATGATGTATTTGCGGATGGCGTCGCGCCAGGAGGAGAGATCGTAGCGGGAGAAAGAGTCGTAGCGTCCGTCTTTGTCGTCGATGCTGACATTGAGAAAGGTCTGCACACCGGCATTGTGGAGGTCTTTGAGAGTCGAAACGTCGGTGAAATTTGCTCCGCTCATCTGGCTCCAGAGTCTGGCGGTTCCAATGCGCATATCAAGGAAAAAGGGAAGTATGAATTCTGCGGTAGAAGCTGCATGGGTATCAATCGCAAGGCGTTTGACGAGAGAGGTTTCGTGTCCGATTCCGCCGAAGAGGAATCCGTGGTCGATCGTTTTTCCGTTGGCTGTCACTTGGAAGAGGAGAGTCTGCGGGCCGAGGTGTTTGACGGTATGGTTATAGGCAATATCGGTGTTTCCGTCTTTTGCAAGGGATACGGAAGGGAGAATCTCTTTTTCCAGTTCCTTGCCGTAAAAATCAAGAAGTCTGTAAGCAACGTCCGCTTTGAGAGGAGCTCCGGTTGTGTTGCGGATATTCAGTTTTGCGACGATTTTTTCTCCGGTCTTTTTGTAACGACTGTCGATTTCGCCGGAGATTGCGACGGGGGAGGGGTTTTCAAATTTGACTTCGCCGCTGCCCTGCCAGATGCAGAGATCGTCGAGCCAGGCAGTTTTGTCGACCCAGAAGGTCGGGTAGAACTGGTTGTCGCCTTTGTTGGCGTAGTTGCCGGAGATGTTTCCGACCGACTGACCGAATTTGGGAATTTCAAACCGGTATTCTTTCCATTCCGGTCCGATGTCGAAGAATTTGCGGTAGCCGTCAGAAGTGCTGACGGCGGCAAAAAAAAGCAGTCTGGAGTGACCGGATTTCGATTTTGCCTTGAAGGTTACGACGGTGCGCTCCCCCATCTGGAATTTGACGGGGTTGAAGCGAAACCAGTTCTGAAACTGGGGACCTCCGTCCCCAAGTCGAAAAGAGTATTTGCCGGACGCTGCCTCCTTGTCGTCGATCTGCACAATCATTGCCTGAGTCCAGATCTTTCCGAGCCAGTCGCGGTAGTGTCCCCCGATGAGATTGGAAAAATCAGAGCCGGAAACTGCATACCATCCGCGTTCGGCGCCGCCGTTGAGAATCTGGTTGCCTTTGATGACAGCTTTCTGCTCCGGAGCGGGGAAGGTGATGGAGGCGTTCCGGATCCAGATGATTCCGGGCTTGGTGAAGACCATCCGCCAAGTCGGTTCACCGGTAATGTCGGTGCGGACCGTGAAATTCTTTTCCACTTTCTGCCACTGCGGGAGGAATGCGACGTTTCCGCCTCTTTGATAATGGGTTCCGTTCTTTATTGAATAAGAGGGAGTCAGTTCCGCCAGTGTGGAAGGTTCCGCTTTCACTTCGATGGAGGTTTTCATATTTTTCCCGGCGTAGGCTGCGTTGGCGTCTTTCGCTTTGTCGTTCGAAAAGATTTCGAGAACGAACATGCCATATTCGCCGTTTTTGTCGACGGGACATTTGGTCGTGTCTATCTTCAGGCTTCCGTCCTGCAGTTCCACGACGGCCGCAGACATGGGCTTGTGGTTTTTGTCTTTGGGATTCCAGTTCCAGAGTTTTGCACGCCAGTGTCCGTTTTGGGTGACAAGATGATTTTTAATCTGCAGGTCTTTGGCAGAGGAAAAATCCATCTGCAGGTCTGCAGACGCTGTCAGGGTTGCTGCGCCGATCAAAGCGCAAAAGGCGAGTTTTTTCATTGTGTATTTTTTCCTTTCGGGTTAGTTGACGGATGGCTGCAGCAGCACGGCGTCATAGTGCTGTGACATAAAGCTCAACGCCGGAGCGGAGGTTTTTGCCGGAATGCAGAACGCTTCGTGGAAATCTTTCGCGTACTGGTAGATGGAACGCTGATTGCCCGCATGACCGTCGGTGTAGACGACATTGATTCCCGCGCCGTGGCGGAGATGCGGCATGGCGAATCTTCCCTGACGGTATTCGGCCATGTCGATGTTGGTTTGCGCTGTAGACCCCTGATAGTTGGTTCCTGCTCCGGGGGCGTAGATGGAGGCGTCAAAGAACATTGCGCCTTTGGAGGCCTGTTTCAGGGCATTGGTAAAAATAAAGAATGCAAGATAGGAGTAGTCGTCGGCCCGGTATACAATCGGGCTGCCTTGTTTGCTGTTTGATAGAATTCCCGAATTGAGGGCTCCTTCAAGGCGGGCGCGGCGCCAGTAGTTTGCATCGGCGTTTGAGGTATAACTGCCGTAGCAGGTGTCGCTGGAATTTGTCGTTTTTTCTGAATTGCAGGCTACTTCACTGTATTTTTTGACATAACCGAGATTTTTCAAGGTTGCCATTCCCAGTTTCCCGAGAAAGAAATATCCGTTCGAATCTGAAGAATAGTTTTGCTGAGACAACCCGAGCTGCTTTTCGCGAGCTAGGCAGTCAATCATTCTTCCCTTTTCTCTCGCCGCATTCAGCGCGGGGAGAAGCATGCCGGCGAGGATGGCGATGATTGCAATTACCACGAGGAGTTCTATGAGGGTAAATCTGTATTTCCCCCGTTTCAGTCGTGGATTCGATGTCTGCAAATTACGTGTTTTCATTGTGATTGTTTCCTTTTGCTGGTTAGATTAATTTTCTGTCCGTGATTCCCAGACGGCTTCCGGACGGCTGCAGATGTTTTCTGTTTTCATTTTTCTTCCTTTCCTTGCTTTGTTGCGTTTTTCTGATGCTTCCAAATGTTTCTGTATACATTATATTCTACTTTCCCGAAAAAGTCAACCCCCTGCAATATGTAAGATTCGATGAAAGATATGGACAAAACGAGGAATTTAAGAAAAATATGTGCTGTTTGATAATTATTCCTGAAAAATATGAAGGCAAAAACAGAGGGGATGGAAGAGCTCTTTGCCGTTTAAACTTTCACAGCAAAAGCCATTGATTATAATGACGCCCGCGCGTTAGCATCCTTTTTGAAAAATGCAAGCGGTTTTGCCGGAAATCTTTTCAATAAAAGTTTCGTTTCGGACTTGCTATTTCAGAAAAATGGAGCAAATTAAAAGATGCTGTTCGACGTCAGAAAAAGCAGATGTTGAAAGCAATGTTCATAAGTGTTGATAACTTGTGCATAAGTGTTGATTTTGTCAACATGGAGTGTTCACAGAAGACGTTATGAACAGGTGATGCAAGGTCATCGTTCCGGCACGTTCCCGCGGAAGAGAAAACGCGCGAAAACGGCGATTTTAAGAGGCTCAAAAAGCACGATTTGAGTTCAAAAAACGAAAAACGGCAGTCCTGCTGCAAGGCGGTTTTCTGTCGCTGAACCGGAGCGGTATGATAGATTTAAGCGGGCCCGGAAACCCTGAAAAAACAGGTTTTTCGGGGGATGTCAATAACTTGTTGACGGCAACGAAGGAAAGGTGCACAAATGGCAACGGAGTGTTCGCGCTGGAGCGCAACGGAGCTGTGGAATCAGGCGATGTCCATACTCCGTAAAAAAGTGGATGAGAATGACTATAGACAGTACTTTCAGCGGATTGTTGCGGTGTCGGTTTCGGAGACGGAACTGAAGCTTGGCGTCAACAGCGGTTTCTTTGCGGAGACCATTGACGAGAAGTTCGGCACCCTGATTTCCGCCGCAGTCAAGGAAGCCGCCGGATGCGACATCTCCTACTCTATGGGCTGGGATCTCACCTACGTTTCACCGCCCGCGGAACCGGAGGCGGAGGAGCCGGACGCCGTTGCGCCCGTCGCCAAGCCCGCGGTTCTCACCGCTCCCAACTGCAATGCGCGCTACACCTTTGAAAACTTCGTGGTCGGCGAGGAGAACCGTTATGCCTTTTCCGCCGCTCAGACCGCCGCCACCGCGCCCGGCACCTACAACCCGCTCTATATTTACGGCGGCACCGGAATGGGAAAAACCCACCTGATGCAGGCCGTCGCGAACCATGTGCAGTCCGCGAACCCAAACGCCGTTGTCCGCTACACCACCTGCGAAGGTTTCCTCAACGAGTATGTCGACGCCATCAAGAACCACACTTCCGACAAGTTCCGCGACCGCTTCCGCAACGTCGATCTGCTGCTGGTGGACGACGTTCACAACCTCAGCGGCAAGGAAGGCCTGCAGGAGGAGTTCTTCAACACCTTCAACGCCATCTACAATACCGGAAAGCAGATCATGATGACGTCGGACAAGCAGCCGTCGGAGATCAAGGGGCTTGAAGCCCGCCTGGTCTCCCGCTTCCAGTCCGGTCTCACCGTGCAGATCACAACGCCCTCCTACGAGACGCGTCTCGCGTTCCTCCAGCTCAAGCAGAAGGGATCGATGGTGCAGCTTCCGGAGGAGTTCCTCGCGTACATGGCACGCCGTATTTCCTCTTCGATCCGCGCGCTCGACGGCGCACGGATGCGTCTGATCGCCTACGCCTCGCTGGTCGACACCACGGTTCAGCCGCTGACCATGGCGCAGGTTGAAACGCTCCTCAACGATCTTCTGAACGAAGAGGCGGAGCGGACGAAGGTTTCGATTGAAAAAATTCTCGAAGTCGTTGCCGCGCAGCGGAATCTGAAGGTGATCGACCTGACCGGCTCGAAGCGCACGAAGGAGATCGCGGAGTCCAGAATGCTCGCGATGTACCTCGGACGCAGTCTCACCGATCTTTCGCTGAAAGATATCGGACAGGCGTTCGGCGGACGCAACCACACGACCGTCATTCATGCCATCAAGGAGATTGAAAGCAGCTGCGAGAAGAACGAGGAGCTGAAGCGCTCGATTCAGACCATCAAGCGCAGACTTCACGCGGACGCCTGAGGATGAAGATTGCCGACATCCATACGCACACCGCTCTCTGCAAACATGCGGAGGGCGAGCCGGAGGAGTATCTCGCCGCCGCGCTCGCGCTCGGGGAGAGTTACTACGGCGTAGCGGACCACTGTCCGTTTCCCGCCGGATTTGAACCGGAGTGGCGCATGGACGAATCGGAGTTTCCGCAATACAGGCGGATCATCCGCGATCTCCGCGCGAAAGCCGCCGGAACCGGTCTGACCGTTCTTTACGGAATGGAGATGGACTGGGCGCCGGGACGCCGCGCCGAAGTGGAGGCGAAGCTCGCCGCCGAGCCGCTGGATTACATCATCGGTTCGATTCACTGCGTCGACGGTTTCTGTTTTGACGATCCGGACAAGCGTTCTCTGTGGGACGAGCCTGGAATGGCGGAGAAGATCTGGCGCGGGTATGTGCGGGATCTGAAAACCTATGTTTCCGAGTGGGATTTCCAGATTCTGGGGCATCCGGATCTTCCGAAGAAGTTCGGGCACAAGCCGGTTCAGACTCCGGAGTTCGAGCGTGCCTTCCGCGAAATTTTCGGCATCATGAAAGAGCGCGGCATTGCGCTGGAAATCAATGTAGCCGGGCTCCACAACGCCGTGGCGGAAATCTACCCGTCGCAGCGTCTTCTCGCCTTGGCGAAGGAGTCGGGGCTGACTCTGACTTACGGTTCCGACGCGCATTCTCCCGCGATGGTCGGGCGCGACTTTCCCGCCGCGGTTGCATGGGCGAAACAGGCGGGATTCAACGCCTTCTCCGTGTTCGTTCAGAAGCGTCAGATTCTTCTTCCGTTCGACTGAGCGGCTTCCGCCGCCTTCTGACGCCGCTTGATGTTGCAGTCCACCTGCCGGAAAAAGGCGTCGCAGAAATCGACATTGCCATGCCAGTAATCCAGAAGAGCATCGCAAAGTTTTTTTTGCCACGCGGCAAAGTATCCGGCATTTGCAAGCCGGTTTTTGGTTTGCCCTTCGAACAGCGGTTCTTCAATGCGTGCAGAGACGATTCCGGAAACGGAACAGAGGACGTCCGCCGGCCGCATGAAAGTATTTCCCTTCATAATCTGTTTCGCCGCGAGCCAGAGCGCCGACTTTGCCGCATCGCTGTGTGCGCCGCCGTTCACCGTGCGATGCCCGTTCGCAAAAGAGATCCACGAGTTTTCCGGCTGGTCGCACTGGACAAGCACACATTCCACTTTTCCGCATTCCAGCTGGATCGGCGGGACGGTGATTTTCTCAAAAGGAACCAGCGTGAGCAATGCGTCCTGCAGACCGTGTCTGGCATGAAGTTCTTCTTCGTTGAAAACGACACTCAGAGCGGGGATGGCGCAGCAGTAGAGCTTGATCAGATTCTTGAGAATATATGGATTGAGCGTGGATTTGCCGGAAAAAATTTTTTCATCTGGAGTAAACGAAATGTCGCATCCGTCGGCCTCATCGCATTGTCCGGTTTTGTCGGAGAACGCTTCGCCTCTGGAGAGCTGCATTTCACGGAAACTGCCGTTGCGGATTGTCCGGACAGTCATGCGTTCGGAGAGCGCCGCGACGACTTTCAGACCGAGTCCGTGGAGCCCGATTGAATTCTGATAGACTCCGGGTGCAAACTTTCCGCTGGAGAATGGCTGGCGCAGAACTTTGTGAAGGGCGTCGAGGGGGATTCCGCGTCCGTAATCGCGGATGTTCACGGTGTTGTTTTCCAGCTGCACGCGGATATGAGTGCCGTAGCCGGAGGTCAGTTCATCCAGTGCGTTTTCAAAGATTTCCTGAAAGAGGGAGTAGATTCCGTCTTCCATTGTTTCGCCGGAGCGGATGTTGGCGATATACATCGCCGGGCGCAGGCGGATGTGCTCCATAATTCCGAGAGCGCGGATATTCGGTTCATCATTCATCGCAAACCTCTTCTGAAATGCCGTCGATTTGAATGGAGTATCCCCAGTCTGCCGGGGCTTGTCCATCGGGGGTGAGACACCATAGAACGGGATATTCGGGCGGTTTTTCGGGGGCGGGACCGCAGCCGTCGGTGAAGTAGAGCATGCACTGCGGCGGCGTTTTGAGTTCTTTCCTGACGTAATCGAACGGCGGGCGCAGGTCGGTTCCGCCGCCTCCGGAAAAATTGAAATCCTTGTCGATGTCGAATGGCGCTTCATCGGGTGAATATTCGGCTGCGGAAGAGATCGCGGCGTCACAGCAGAGGAGAGTGATGTGATAGCTTCCGAACGAAAGAACGATGCCGCAGAGTTCATCGAGAAACCGGGGAAGGGCGTACTGCGTGCTTCCGCTGGTATCGACGGCGACAACGAGGTCGATATCCGGATTTTTGATGCTTCCGGGCAGGTACAGTTTTTTGTAGACATGACGTCGGTTCGGCGGAAGCCAGGAGCGGGTGCGCTGGATGCTTTGAGTAATGAAATCGCTCAGGAGCCGCTTCCAGTTCATCAGCGGTTTTCCGGGGGAGATGAATTTGTCGAAATCTTTCGGCATGGTTCCGCGTTCTCTGCATTTTGCCGCGCATTCGCTCAGAATTTTTTCCCATGAATTCTGCAGAACGCCTGCGACTTCCGCTGTATCCACGCTTTGCCGTTGAGCGGCTTTGCGCTTCTGCTCCGGAAGCTTTCCGCTTTCTTCATCGTCTCCGGATTCTGCGGACAGTCGGCTTTCTTCCGGATTGGTGTTGCTGCGGTCGGGGAGCTGGGAAACTTCTTCCTTCAGTGATTTTTCCTTCTCTGCCGGGTCTTTCTGTTCCGCTTTTCCGGTATTCTTCTGTTCCGGAGGATTTTTTCTGCCTTTGTTTTTCTGATTTTCCTTTTCGTTTTCCGGTTCTGGTTCGGGGAAATCGGCTGTTGTTCCGGCGAAGTGCTGTTCTTTCCGGAGATGAATATCCCAGGAGAAGCCGCGCTTGATTTTCTCCGGAAGCCGTTCGCAGACCTGTTCAAGCGCGAGCGATTCCCATTCGCGTTTGTGTGGAAGCACGGTGACGGGAAAACGGTCTTTCTGCAGGACGAGATCGACTTCCAGATCCGCTGCGTAGTCGAATGGATCGTTTGCCCGCGTTCCCTGCCGTTCGGGGTGGCGAAGAGCGCAGTGCCAGACGTTATGGGCAATCAGGATCATGCGTTCTGCGGGAGACAGGCGTTTGAAGAAGGAGACGTCGATTGCAAGATATGTTCCGTCGGTGCAGGAGGTCGGCATCCGTTTGTCGTCGGTGAAGACCGGTTCGAGGCGCAGTGCCATGCTTCCGCTGAGGGGATGCTTGACGAGCAGTTCGGTCCGCGTGCTGCAGAAGAGCTGTTCTGTCTGTTTGCATACATCGGGTGTGGCGGGGGTGAGATTCAGGATGTTCATGATTGTTTCTTCTGGAACTTTCCGCGCCACTGCGCATAGAGCGGGTGAGTGAGAAGGAGCTTGATGTCGCCGGTCTTTTTCAGGGAATTGATGATGTCGGTAATGAGCATCATGGAGAAATCTCCGGAGAGCTTGAGGGCGAATTTGAGGGCGCTTCCGATCATGGTTCTGAGCTTTGCCGGATCGGGTTCCAGCTGAATGTGGTAGGTGATGGCGTTGCAGCAGGTGTACTTCATGTCGATGCGGGCGGGAACTGAAATGTCGTCGCCTGAGAGCAGCCTTTCGCGGATGTCGCAGTTGTCAACCATGAAGAAGCGGTTTTTGAGAAAGGTGTTGAATTCCGCGGCGGTTCCGGCTCCGAGCAGTCCGGGGAGAGCGTGTGCGAGAATCGCATCCTGTCCGCAGTGTCCGGCGATTTTGAGCATGGTGCTGACGCGTTCCCAGCTGCGCGGGGAGGGCCAGCCGCGCTGCAGCTCTTCGCCGTTCTGGCGGAACAGAAGTTCGGGGCGGAAACGGATAAAGCTGATGACCGCAGGGTGAATCTCATGTTCTTCCGCCCACTGCAGGAAACTTTCGGATTCCGGGCGGACTTCGACATGGAGGAAACGATTGGCGAGAGCGCTGGACATGGCGCAGGCGACTGCCCGGTCTTCGACGCGGTTTCCTGCCGCGAGGATGTACCATCCGGGCGGGACTTTGTAGAGGTCGCCGAGCCGACGGTCGAGGATGAATTCATAGCTGGCGACCTGCAGGGTGCGGTCGGCTGCGGTGAGTTCGTCGAACATGATGATGCCGCGGGATTCGGGATCGCGCGGCCATTCGGAGGAGACCAGCCATTTGACGCGGTCGTTTTCCGGAACGGGGAGTCCGCGCATATCGACGGGTTCCCGCTGTGCGAGGCGGACGTCGATGAATCCGACCTTGAGTTCTTCCGCGATCTCCTTCACCACGGTGGATTTTCCTACTCCGGGCGCGCCCCAGATCATGAGCGGCGGAATCATTGCCGCCCGTTTTTCCGGAGTCTCCGCAAGATAGTTTTCATTGCTCCAGAGTGCCTCCAGATTGCATTTGATCATGGTTTTCAGAGCGGACATTGAGATGGTCTGTTCGATATTATTCATTGCTGTCTCCGTGGTTTGTGAGCAAGGACATGAAGGTTGAGCGTTCCTGTTCGTTCAGTTCGGCGCTGATCCGATCGAGTTCCTGTTCGGAAAAATCTTTCAGTTCCAGCAGTTCGGCGCAGAGCCGTTTCTGCTTGTGAATCAGGAAACGGATGAGCTCGGGCATGATGCTTTCATCCGCGTAAAGGTCGAACATCGCGAGAAAATACATGGAATCTCCGCTTTCGGCGGCGGAGCGGAGTTCCGGCGGAATGACGTCTTCGGGATTTGCCTGCGGCGCTTCCGCCGGGTCGCCGGAAACGGGCATGGCGGTTCCCGTGCGGTTGATGAAATCACGGATCGCCTTGTTGTCGCTGCAGCGTTCAAAGACGGTTTCCCCAGAGGGACCCGGCGTGGAAATGTCGGCGCCGCCATGATAGAGGAGGGCGAGAATTTTTTCATTCTGAATGAGATCCTGCGGTTTTTCCCCTTTTGCGTTTTCGAGGATCGGGCTCGCTCCGCACGCAAGCAGAGTCTGCACGGCATTGATGGAATTGATGCAGAGATGCAGCGGAGTGTTGCCCTTTTTGTCCTTCAGGTTGACATTGACGCCTCTCTGCACCAGAATCTGCACGATTTCCGGATGAGCGACAATGTTCTGCTGATGCAGCAGATTCTGTCCGGAGCGGTCGGTGTGAAGCAGATTGAGTTTTTTATACTGGAGAAAACTCTGAAACATTTTCATATTCTTCACATAGAAGACGGGAGTCCGTCCGGCATTGTCCCTTGCATTGATGTTGAGTCCGTATTTTTCGACGAGCAGCTGGAGCTGTTCGGGCGTGGAGACCGTGTGAAGGAGGGTGCGTCCCCGACTGTCCTTCATTGCCGGATTCGCTCCGGCGTCGAGGTAAAGACGGGTCCTTGCGGAGCCATATCCCTCTGCGAAGAGGTCGCCGCGTTTCCGGAAAGGGACGCGTCCTCCGTGTTCATACAGGTAGAAGAGAATCTCAGGCGGTTTGATTGTCTCCATCGGATACACGCCGTCCGGCTTGTGAATATTGAGGTCTGCTCCTGCGGCGACGAACGCTTCGGCGACTTCGCGGCTGCGCAGGTAATGGAGCGGGGAGAGCCCGAAGACGTCGAACGTATGGATTTGCGCGCCGGCAGCGATGAGAAGTTCGGCGCATTCGCGGTTTTTGACCGTGAACAGCGGTGTCCGGCGGTATTGATCGCGCCGGTTGATATCCGCTCCGCGCTGAATCAGATATTCCATAGTTGCCGGATCGGCGATATGATGAAGCGGGGAGGTGAGACGTGTTCCGTTGATATCTGCTCCGGCGCGCAGGAGCACTTCCGCCTGTTCGGGAGATTCCGCGAAACAGAGCGGAGTTTTTCCGAGGTGATATTCCTGGTTTGGATTTGCGCCGCCGCAGAGCAATTGCCGCATAGTTTGAGGTTTGTGTTCCGAAAAGAGCGGCGGATACATTCGGTTCATTCCAGTTTTCACAGTTCAGCCTTCCATTTTGTTTCTGCTGATTGGAAAGCAGGATTCATGCCAACTGCAAACTTCGACTGTTTCCACTCTGTTTCTGCTGATGAGAGATGGTTGACTGTTCAAAAAAAATCCATTGGTGGTTAAATTTTGAACAATAGTGCTTTTGTTTTCTTGTTTTCTCGCCTGTATTGGAGGTTGGTATGAATATTGCTAAATAAACAATCAGGTCCGGCAAAGAAATCTTTTATGATTTGAAGATCAATGCAGATTGACTTTCAAAGAACCGGAGATAAATTAATAAAGAGTGAACATGACTTCGCTTTTTGAAAAAAGGACAGGATTATGGCAAGCAAATTTGACGGTTATGATGGTTCCGATTGGATGTTTGAACTGATTAAGCATCCCCACAATGCGGATAAATGCAACTGGGAAATGCTGGACGGTAAAAATTGGGCATGGCTACTTGAAGATCGGCCGGAGTTTGCAGATAATTGCGCGTGGGAGAAATTGAAAGGGTGGGCTTGGACGGACTTGCTTCGCCGTCAACCCCAATTTGCGGATAAATGCAACTGGGAATTGCTGTACGGTAGAGACTGGGCAGAGCTGCTTAGAGCTCAGCCCCAATTTGGAGATAATTGCGCTTGGGAGAAACTGGATAGGTTGGATTGGCTTCTCCTGCTTGTTAAACAACCCCAATTTGGAGATAATTGCGCTTGGGAGAAACTGGATGGGAGAGCTTGGGCGGGGTTGCTAGTTTATCAACCCCAGTTTGGAGAAAATTGCGCTTGGGAGAAACTGGATGGGGAGGATTGGACTCGTCTACTTGAAGCTCAACCCCAATTTGGAGATAATTGCGCTTGGGAGAAACTGTATGGAGAGGATTGGGAGAGGGTACTAGTTTCCCACCCGGAGTTTGGAGATAAGTGCGTGTGGGAGAAACTGGATGGGTTGAATTGGTCTCGCTTGCTAGTTTATCAACCCCAGTTTGGAGAAAATTGTGCGTGGGAGAAACTGGGTGGGAGGGATTGGTCTCGCTTGCTTGTTGAACAACCTCAATTTGGAGAAATTTGTGCTTGGGAGAAACTGGATGGGAGGGATTGGTCTCGCTTGCTTGTTGAACAACCCCAGTTTGGAGAAAATTGCGCGTGGGAGAAACTGGATGGGTTGAATTGGTCGGAGTTGCTTAGAAAACAGCCCCAGTTCGCGGAAAATTGTGCGTGGGAGAAACTGGATGGGGTGGATTGGGCAACCCTGCTCGCTGAACAACCTCAGCTTGCGGGTAAGTGCGCATGGGAGAAACTGGATGGAAGTGATTGGTCGAAGCTACTTATAGCTCAACCCCAGTTTGGAGATAAGTGCGTGTGGGAGAAACTGGATGGAGAGGCTTGGTCTTACCTGCTTGAAGCTCAACCCCAGTTTGGAGAAAATTGCGCGTGGGAGAAACTAGATGGGTGGGGTTGGTCTTACCTGCTTAAAGCTCAACCCCAGTTTGCGGATAAGTGTGACTGGAAGAAACTGAATGGGTTGGGTTTGGAAGAATTGCTTTCTGAACACCCGGAATTCGAGGAAAAATACAAGGAATTCTGCGGTGACTGAAGAAGGTAAGAACTCTTTCGTACAATCAGAGCTTTCGCGGCTCTGATTGCAGAGCATAAAATTGAAACTCAATGTTCAGTTTTACTGTTAAGACGAGAACTCACAAACGAAGAACAGGATTATGGCAAGCAAATTTGACGGTTATGATGGTTCCGACTGGGTGCAAGAACTGATTGAGCATCCCCGCAATGCAAGTAAATGCAAATGGGAATTGCTGGACGGGGGTGACTGGGCAGATCTGCTTGAAAAGCGTCCTCAGTTTGCGGATAAATGCGACTGGCGGAAAGTGAACGAGGAACTGGATGCAGACGTCTGGGTGGATCTGTTGTGTGCTCAGCCGCAGTTTGCGGACAAGTGCAAATGGGAAATGCTGGATGGTGGAGCATTGGCGGAGCTGCTTGAAGAGTATCCTCAGTTTGCGGACAAGTGCAAGTGGGAAATGCTTGGCTGTGATGATTGGGTGGATCTGTTGTGTGTTCATCCGCAGTTTGCGGACAAATGCGATTGGCGGAAGATGAATGAGAATCTGAATGCAGAAGCCTGGGTGGACTTGTTGCGTGACCAGCCGCAGTTCGCGGATAAATTGGAGAAAATGCCTGAATTTATGAATCCTTTCAGTTTGGTGGACTTGCTGAGCGACCATCCGAAGTTTGCAGACAGATGTGATGTAGATGTTTTGGGCGGGGCAGATTGGGCTGAACTTCTTTCCTCGCATCCAGAGCTTGCGGACAAATGCGATTGGAAGAAACTGGATGGACATGATTGGGCAGCCCTTCTTTCTGCTCAACCGCAGTTTGCGGATAAATGCAAGTGGAAGAAACTGGATGAGTGTGACTGGGTAACTCTTCTTTATCCACAACCGCAGTTTGCGGATGAATGTGACTGGAAGAAACTGGATAGGTGTTGGAGGTGGCCGGAGCTTCTTGTCAAGCACCCTCAGTTAGCGGACAAATGCGATTGGAAAAGGCTGACTGGCCGTGAATTGGTTGTTGTCCTCTCTGCTCATCCGGAATTCGCAGATAGATGCGACTGGAAAAAGCTGGATGGCTGCGATTGGATGAATCTTCTTTCCTCGCATCCGGAATTCGCAGACAAATGCGATTGGCAAGAGCTGGATGCCAGAGATTGGGTGGATCTTCTTCCCTCGCAGCCGCAGTTAGCGGACAAATGCGACTGGAAGAAATTGAGCTCCGACGATTGGAAGACGCTTCTTAAAGCCCGCCCGGAATTCGCAGAAAAATGCAAGGAAGTCTGCGGTGGTTGAAGAGGGAAAGAAATATTTCGTGCAATCAGAGCTTTCGCGGCTCTGATTGCAGAGCATGAAATAGAAAAACATTGTTGTTTGAAGTAAAACTAGATGTTCAGTTTTGCTGTTACAACGAGAACTCACAAACGGAGAACAGAATTATGGCAAGCAAATTTGACGGTTATGATGGTTCTGATTGGGTGCAAGAACTGATTGAGCATCCCCGCAATGCAAGTAAATGCAAATGGGAATTGCTGGACGGAGGGAATTGGAGGGAGCTGCTTAGAGCTCAGCCTCAGTTTGCAGAAAAGTGCGCTTGGAAGAAACTGGATGGGTATTATTGGTTGTCTCTGCTTAGAGCTCAGCCTCAGTTTGGAGACAAGTGCGCGTGGAAGAAACTGAACGGGGAGGATTGGTCGGACCTGCTTATCGCTCAGCCTCAGTTTGCAGAAAAGTGCGTTTGGAAGAAACTGAACGGGGAGGATTGGGTGATCCTGCTTAGTAGGCAGCCTCAGTT
>ERZ1034842.158-NODE-158-length-35413-cov-16.432406_pt1 | contig 35413 bp, 27 predicted proteins | sample MGYA00520634_ERZ1034842 | MGnify/ENA primary metagenome ERZ1034842 (study PRJEB33766, sample SAMN09781734) | gut metagenome | biome: gut microbiome | host: Homo sapiens | place: Madagascar | study: EMG produced TPA metagenomics assembly of the PRJNA485056 data... | reverse complement strand
CGTGATTCGGCACTGGAACGGCGGCCTTTAGGGGCGTCTGGCTTGTCTTCCGAGCCCTGCGGACACCTAAACCGTCCCAACATTCGACGTTTTTTGCCAATTTCGGGAAAAGCGTCGAATGTTGGGACGGTTTGAATGCTGAGGATGGGCTCGGGAAGCCCTTCTTACTCGAATGACATGCCCTGTCGTACGCGTGTCGACCCGGTTCCCGTGTGCGGTACTATATTCCCTGAAGAATAATGGCCTGCGCGAGGGGAGGATTGCGTGGACGAGCGCACGCAACATGACGGTTTTGGCCGCGATATCAACTACCTGCGCATTGCCGTGACTGACAAGTGCAATTTCCGCTGCATCTACTGTATGCCCGCCGACGGCGTGGCGCCGCGCGCACACGATGAGCTGCTCAGCGCCGAGGAAATCGCCCGCTTTGTGCGCCTGGTAGCGGGGGAGGGCATTCGCCGCGTACGCCTGACGGGCGGCGAGCCGCTGGTCAGCCGCCGTATCATCCCGCTCATTCGCGACATCCGCGCGATCCCGCAGATCGAGGACATCTCGCTCACCACCAACGGCGCGCTGCTGCCCAAGCTGGCGCCGCAGCTCAAAGACGCCGGGCTCGACCGCGTCAACATTTCGCTCGACACGCTCGACCCCACGCTCTTTGGAAAGATCACGCGCCTTGGCCGGCTCGAGCAGACTATGGCCGGCATCGATGCGGCGCTTGCTTGGGGATTCGAGCCGGTTAAGGTCAACTGCGTGGTGGTCCGCCGGCTCAACCAAGATGTGGTGGCCCTTGCGCGACTCACGGTCGACCGCCCCATTCACCTGCGCTTTATCGAATACATGCCCATCGGCGACGAGCGCACGAGCTCGCATTGCGCTGTGGACCCGCATGCGCCCACGCTCAATCCCGAGCTGTGGGACGCGAGCGACACCGTACCGAGCGACGAGCTGCGGGCACGCATCAATGTCGGCGCCGCTGCGGCTGGCTTGGGTGAGCTTGAACCGCTCGACATCAACGACGCTCCTGCCGGCGCGGGCCCTGCGCGCTATTGGCGCTTTCCGGGTGCGGCGGGCACGGTCGGCTTCATTAGCGCCATGTCCAACCATTTTTGCGCGAGCTGCAACCGTCTACGCCTGACGGCCGACGGCAGCGTACGCCCTTGCCTGTTCAGCGATGCCGAGTATTCGGTTCGCGAGGCGCTGCGCCGCGGTGATGATATGCAGGTACTTTCGATTTGGCGCGATGCCGTGGCCCACAAACCGCAGGAACACGCGATAATTGAGGGCACGCAACGATTTATGTCCCAAATCGGAGGATGATCATATGGCCAAGAGCAGGTACGCCGATGCCACCAAGGCCGCTCGCAGGGCCGCAATGTCTGCCCATAAAGCTGCGGTAGCCAGCAAAGACGCCGCGTCCGCGCAGCCGACTGCCAGCGCTGCCACCGAGCCCGCCCGCGACGCGCGCCGCGACGAGCTGACGCACGTGGACGCCAAGGGCGAGGTACGCATGGTCGACGTGTCCGACAAGGCCGAGACCCATCGCATTGCCATCGCCGAGGGCACCATCCTCATGCATCCCGAGACGCAGGCCATGGTGCTGCAGGACCGCGCCAAAAAGGGCGACGTGCTCGCTTGCGCGCGCGTGGCGGGCATCATGGCCATCAAACGCACGAGCGACATCATCCCCATGTGCCATCCGCTGCTCATCACCAAGAGCAAGTGCGATATCGAGCCCATCGCTCCGGCAGGAATGCCTGCCGAGGACGTGCCCGAGGGCTGGGCGCCGGCGCGCTCGGACGGGCAGGTCGGCTTTCACGTGCTGGTCACGGCGGGCGTAACGGGCAAGACGGGTATTGAGATGGAGGCGCTGACCGGCGCGAGTGCCGCGTGTCTGACCATCTATGACATGTGCAAGGCGGTCGATCGCGGCATGGAGATTGTCGACGTGCGCCTGCTGCACAAGGAGGGCGGCCGCTCGGGCGTGTGGGATCGCGCGGAGCGTCAAGCTGCTGCTGCAGAGGCAACCGCTGTCGATGGTGCCGCGCCTGCGAGCGCATCCGCCCCGGCCGCGCCCGCGGCCCCCACGCCCGCCGTCCCCGCCATCGCGTTTATCGGTTACCAGAACTCGGGCAAGACCACGCTTGTCGAGAAGGTCATCGCCGAGCTTACCCGCCGTGGCCTGCGCGTGGGTTCGCTCAAGCATCATGGACATCACGGCTTTGATATCGACGTGCCCGCCAAGGACACCTGGCGCCATCACCAGGCCGGATCCAAACACGTGGGCCTCATCTGCGCCACGCGCTGGGCGGAGTACGCCGACACGCGCGAGGAGGACGAGATGCCCGCGCGCGAACTGCTGTCGCGCTACAACGACGTCGATGTGGTGATTATCGAGGGCTACAAGACCGAGGGCTTCGACAATATCGTGGTCGCGCGCTCCGGTGTCGACCGTTTGCGCGGCAAGAGCTCACTCGACCTGGTCGACGGTCGCACGCTGGCCCTTGCCTGCAACGAGGCCCTGGCACGCCAGGCCTTCGACGCCGGCTTTGCGACCCGAGCCATCAACATCAACGACGCCCGAGCCATCTGCGACCTTATCCAAGACCACCTTTAAGGCTTGACGCTGCGCCGCCCCAAGCACCCCATCTCGCCCCTCAAGCCGTCGCTCGCGTACCAAAGTACGCGTCGCTCCTCTTTCGGGGCGACCTGGGGCACTTGGAACCGGCTCGCTGCGCCGCCATATCATTGGGCCACCACAGGCAGGTACCTTTGTGGTGGTTTTTGCTTTGATAGATGGTTAGGACATACCTTACAATCTACCAAGGAGTTCATGACGGGCGGAAAGACGGAAGGGGCTCGATGCGACCTTAGTCAGGCATACGGATAGATTGAGTCAATGGACGGCGCGGCGAATGACCGCTGTCCATATTCGTATGCAATAAGGAGTTCCCATGCCCACATCTGTATTCCCAAAAGTCCGCTCGTCGCTGTCCGCGCAGGCTAAACGCCTGGTGGCCATGCGCTTTCTCATTTACACCGGGTTTCAGACCAGTTATTTTATCGGCGTCATCGGAACGCTCACTTATGCAGATGACGCCTCGGTCGTCGCGACATCGCTGGCCGTCCTATTCATGAACGTTTTTGTGATCTTGGGATCCTTTGCGGGCGGCGCAGCGCTCGACGCCTGGGGTCCGCGCCGCCATTTCTTGCTGAGCATCGTCGGCGCGCTGGCAACGGGTGCTGCAATCATCGCCTTTGGTGGCGCGACCGGAACAGTCCTTGCCGGCGCGGTGCTCTTGGGCTTTGTAATGGGGTTCGCCCAGCCCGTCGCCACGTCCTATCCGGCCTACCTCACCGACGACCCTGTCGAGCTCAAAGACATCAACTCTGCCATCACCATGTTCTCTAACGTGAGCATCATCGTCGGCCCCACGCTGGGCGGCTTTGTTGCTGCGGCAGCATCGTCACGCGCGGTGTTCGTGCTCATGATGCTGTTCACCCTCTTGGCACTCATTGCCGGTTGGGGGTTTAAGCCGCAGGAAGTTCGCGTTGCCGGACGGGAGAATGCCGATTCGGCGGAGGAAGGGGAGCACACAAGCCAAGCCAACCGCCCCAACCCCAACACGTCCGCCCGCACCACCTTCGCGGCCAGCATCAAAACGGTCTTCACCAACAGCGTCCTCGCGCTACTTTTCTGCATCATTTTCCTTTCGAACTTTGGCTATGGAGCCTTTGACCCGCTGGAGTCGTTTTTCTATCGCGATGTCCTACACGTCGGCGTTGAGTGGATGGGCTGGCTCTCGTCGGCCTGCGGTGTCGGCGCGGTGCTGGGTGCCGTGCTCGCGCTCCGCTTGCCGCCGCACCTGGTCAACCTTAAAACGCTGCTCGTGGCGCTCATGTCCGTGGGCCTAGGAAGTCTGCTCTATGTGGGGACGCCGTACGTGGGCGTGGCCCTCATCGGCCAGATCGCCCTGGGCATAGCTTGGGGTGTCGTCAACCCGCTCCACAACACCATCGTGCAAACGACGGCGCCGCTCGAGCAACTCGGCCGTGTGAACTCGGTCATGGGCTTTGGCAATATGTTCGCCGGCGTGGCGCCGCTGGCGGTTGCACCGTGGCTGGCGGCAACATTTGGCGTACAACGGACACTCGTGGGGGCGGGCATGGTCGTGGCGGCGGTCCCTGCGGCGTTGCTGCTGTTTGGACACAATCACTTGGATCGTGCCGTAAAGCGGTAAGAAACCATCGCAACATTCGATGAAAATCGCGATTTTGCCGAAAAACGTCGAATGTTGTGATGGTTTGCGCTCCGGGCCAGGCCATCCTGCGAGTCCGGCCACCACAAAGGTGCCGGCACCTTTGTGGTGGTTTTGCCTTGACGGGCCGCGCCTGCGCCTTGGTATACCATGTACGCCGTTCACGAATACACCCCACACCGCCACACTACCCAGAAAGGCCACCATGGACGCCACATTCAGCCACATCAAAGCCGTGTTCTGCGATATCGACGGCACGCTGCTCACGAGCCGGCACACGGTGTCCCCGCGTACCGTGGCGGCGATCCGCGCCCTGCGCGAGCGTGGCGTGCTCTTTGGCCTGTGCACCGGGCGCGACGCCCACGCGACCGAGGCCATGTACGAGCTCTGGGGCATCGAAGGCCTGGTGGACGTGCTGGTGGGCTGCGGTGGCGCCGAGGTCATCGACCGGGCGCACGACATCAACGAGCTGAGCTATCCGCTGCCGGGCGAGACCATCGCGCGCATTTGCAGGCACATGGCGGACCTTCCGGCAACGCCCGTCTGCCCCCGAGACGGCGTGTTCTACGTGCCCGAGAGCAACGCGTGCGTCGAGCACCTGTCGCGCGTCGACGGCGTGCCCTACCAGGTGGTCGATTTTGCCGAGTTTTTGCGCGAGCCGCAGCCCAAGGTGATGTTTACCATGGCGCCCGAGGTAATGCCGCGGGTGATTGAGCGGGCGTCGACGTTTGCCGATAACACTGTTAAGGCGGCGGCTCTGCAAACCACGCAGCGGCTCTACGAGTTCATGGACCCGCGCGTGTCCAAGACGCGCGGCCTTGTGCGCGTAGCGGAGCTCAACGACATGGAGCTCCAGGACATCTGCGTGTTTGGCGATGCCGATAACGACACCTGCATGGTGGCCGACGCCGGCGTGGGCGTGGCCATGGCAAACGGTAGCGACGCCACCCGCTCCGCCGCCGATTTTGTAACCGCCAGCAACGACGAAGACGGCATCGCGGCCTTTATTCAGGAGCATTTGCTGTAGTGCCAGGCGAGAACCGCCGCAAAGGGGACAGGCCCTTTGCGGCGGTTTGTTCTAAGACTGGCAAGCGGGGCGCTATTTGTGCCGAGGCAGTTTCCCGCGAACTTAAATGATGATGTATAAACATCATGATATATACCGGTCGCTACTAATAGGCCATCTAGCTGGCAGGTTGTCAGAGCAGGCAAACGCTCTACCGTTTACAGCTACAAATCGACCGCTCGCAGAATATACTACTAAAAATAAAATGTTGTACAAATAACAACAAAGTATGAATTACCTAAAGTAGACAACAAATTTACCTGCGGTTTTTAAATAATAGAATTCAATAAAACAATGCATACTTTGAGCAATTGTCAAGAATAAAGATTGTTCGACGCAAAATTGCAAGAAATTGACGCCCCACATGTTTAAACAATGGCTAAACTTACCAATGTAAGGCACATATAAATATTGACTGCGTGCCGATTAGATAGCGAAAGAGCAGGATCGCGGTCTCTTGGGGAGGAGGCATCGATGACAGCAAATTCAAATAAATCTAAACAAGGTAATAAAGCGGCGCATCGTGTGATAGCGGGTGTTTTGTGCGGAGCTTCTGTCTTGAGCTTGGTACTGTCGCTCGTCATGCCCCCGATCTCGCAGGCCATTGCCAACGATGCCCAGACGGTTTTTACCGAGAAAACTGTAATGGGGGGGGGTTCCTCAAGTGAGTCTACTGATGTAGACAACACTACCAACGGGGATACCGAAAACCAGAATAGTGACGAGACCGAGGGTGGTTCTTCAGACGGTGATGAGCAGGCTCAGGCTGAGGATTTGTTTGAGGACGAGCCGCGGGTGGAAGACGGCGAACAGCTGGATACCAATGCTGTAATACTGGCTGCGGGGGGTGAGCAGGCCGAAGCGGCATCCACCGAGATAAAGAGCGTTGAAGACCTGAAGACTAAGCTGACGAACGCAAGCGGCATTGCTAGCTTCAAGCTTATGAATGATATTGATACTAGCGAGACAATTACGCTCGACACGGAAGCCAGCAATATTGAGCTGGATTTAAATGGCTACAAGATTAAGCATGCGAGTCAGAATCAGCCCCTATTCAATATCACCGGTGGTGCGACGTTAACCGTCAAGGACAGTCAAGAAACTGCCGCGGAAGAGATCTCGGCTAATCAAGAAAACAAATACGGCAATCTCGCTTCAATGGAATACGTTTCTTCCAATGGCATTCCGACTGGCCTTACCTACTACGTAACCGAATCAGTCGCAAACGGAACTGGAACAACCGAAACTCTTAAAGCGTATAAGGACGACATTAAAGGCGCCATTGTGGCGTGTGGCGGCTCAAGCCTTAGGCTCATCAATATGTACAACACCAACGGCAAGAGCGGCGCATTCAATCTTGTGAGTGGCGTGGTTACGCAGCAAAAAAGCAGTAGCGTCAGCAGCTTGGTGTATGCCGAGAACGGCTCGACCGTTTCCGTGAGCGGCGGTTATGTGTGTGGTGCTTCCGGCTCGGGTGCGGGCGGAGGAATTGAAGTACAGAATAATTCGAACCTCAGTATCTCCGGTGGCGTAATTGCCGGCAACAGTGCTCCTAGTGGCGGTGGTGTGTATGCTAACGGATCCACGGTCACGATAACTAATGTCGTAATCTCCGGCAACAGCACGCTTGATTCTGTTCCTGGTTTCGGCGGTGGCATCATGGCCGAAGGCGGCAGAGTTACTGTTTCCGGTGGCTATATCACAAACAATAAATATGCCAACTTCTGTGGCAAGGATGGTGACGGCGATCATGGTGGTGCTGGACTTGCCGCTAAAAACGGTACTCATGTCACCATTTCTGGTGGTCAGATCACTGGCAACTATTCCCAGGAAGCAGGCGGCGGTGTTTACGTTACCGATGTGAGCCGAGCTGGTGGCAATCGTGGTGACATGGCATGGCTCAACATTACAGGAGGAATTATTGCCTCTAACGTAAGCTACCGTTCTGAGGGCGCTGGCATTCGCGTAGGTCAGATGGTTGACGCGAAGATAATGGGAGCTTCAAAGGAGAATCCAGTCTACATTACGAATAATCACTGCATGTCTCGTTATGACTGGGGCGGTGGTGGAATCTTTGTCCAGGGTGATTCGAAGAACGCGTCTAACGCAGGCAGGCTGTTTGTATACAACTCGTATATAAGCAGCAATACCGCCGGTGGCTATGGTGGCGGCGTTGCGGTGTGTCCATCGGGTAAGACGCTGGTAACGAACACCGAAGGTACGGCGATTTTTGGCAACATTGACGCTGGCGAGGCTTCTAGTTACAACAACGAAAACGACAAATACAAGCCGTCGGATAATTCCGGCAATAATAGCAGCCCCCATATTTCTGGTGGCGGCGACGGTAAAGATCGAGATTTCGTCGCTTATAAGACAGAAGTCTTTCGCACCCATGGTCATGCCGATTTCTTCCTTGCGGCGCACAACAATACAACGCCGATCGCAGCTGTGATTGGTAAGATGCTCGGCGGCGGAGACGCCCAGTATTCGGGAAGCATTGAGCTTGAAAAGACCATTACCATTCCCGCCAATGGCGGCGTTCAGGTCAAAAATAGTATCGGCTTGTCTTCGGGTGTAAAAACGGGAGAGCCCGCTGCGACGGCTGCGCAGAATGCCGCCACAACCTTCATCACCGGCAACTATTCTTGGAACCATGGCGGCGGCATCATGTCGAATGGCGACCTGTATTTGGGTCAGCCTGAGGACACGTATGTCTACCCGAGCCTTAAATTGAAGGCGACCAAGGCACTGGTCAATTCGCTGACTAACCAGAACGAAGATCTCGCTGAGAATCAGTTCACCTTTACGGTCTACCGCAAGGATTCGGATGACCCTTTCTCTACTGGGACATTCAATCGTGACGCTTGCACCGAGGTTGGAACTGCAAATAATGATACAAGCGGCAGCATCACGTTTGACCTTGGTGAGCAGTTCTTGGCGAGTGGCACGACTGACAAGCTCACATACTACTTGGTCGAAGATGCTGGCGGGGACTCCGACATTGAGTACGATCCCGCTGTGTACAAGATTGAGGTGACAGTCGAGGATCACACGACTGTGCTCATGTCTGTTCCGACGCAAAGCAATCCGAACGTGACTAAAGACCTTAAGGTCCATAACTACACAATCACAAGTGTGAATGTGACCAAGAATCCCGGGGAGTCAGCTATCTCGCTGGGCACTGTGCAAGCAAGTACTGAGGGCTATTACTCGATTGCTGACTCCAATGGGCGAAAGACCTTCACCAACAAGTGCACTCCGTACACTTCCGCAGGCTCCTGGACTCCTAAGGCAACCAAGGTTGTTGAGGGTGGCGAGATGAAGGCGTTTACGCTCGAGTTTGCGGATAACCCGGACTTCACTGGTGCTAAGACGGTTAAGACGACGGCTGGCGGCGCCAAGTCTCAGACCCTGAACTTCGCCGAGATCGAGTACAAACTTAATCAGCTCGACAAACTCGCGGCTGACTCCACTGGCCGCGGCGCAAGCAAAACCTTCACCTATTACGTCCGCGAACAGCAGCCGACCACGCCGTTCGTGAACTATAAGTACGACAAATCGGTCTACAAGATCACAGTCACGGCAACTGATCAGTCTGATAAGACGATCAAGTGCGATGTGACCTACACCAAGATCGTCGATGCCAAAGGTGGGGAGATCGCTGAGAAGGACCAGAAACCGCTTAAATACGGTGAGGACACCAACGCTGGCCAAAGCCTTCCCACCTTCACCAACACCTACTCCGCTTCATTGCCCCTTTCTGGTATGTCGGGCGTCACTCTGACGTACCTTGCCGGCGCGGCGGTGCTTTGCGCTGCTGCAGCCTGGATGCACATTCGTCGCAAGGCGAATGCGAAGGGAGGCGAGCGTCGTGAATAAGAAAGTTTGCTCCTTCCCGATCTTGTTTGCGCTGCTTGCCCTCTTGATCGGCACCTGCGCGGTTGTGTTCCCCGCTTCCGCGCAGGCCGCGCCGACCTCGACCGGTTCCATCACGGTGAGCGGCACCGTGGCGCGCAGCTACGACGCCTATCAGATCTTTAGCGCCAACGTCGTCGACGGCGACAGCGATGCCAAGATCGCCACCGACCTCACCTGGGCAAGCGACGCCGCGCGCGACGCCGCACTGCCTGTGCTGCACAGCGCCGGCATGCCCAGTTCCCAGACCACCGCGCAGGAAGCTGCCGAGTGGCTCAACGCCGATTCTCACCTTACGAGCGCGCTGAGCGCACAGCTCGCTCGTTCCCTCCAGAGCTCCGACGCCGTGTCCGTGCCCCTTAACGCGGGCACGGCGGCCGAGCTGCCCTGCGGCTACTGGCTCATCGTCGTCGACGACGACGCCATCGCCCAGGGCGAGGCCGGCACCGCGCCGATCATGGCCCTGGTCGGCGGCAGCGCCGTCACCGTCAAGCCCAAGGCGGCGACCCCCAAGGTGTCCAAGCACGTGCTGGAGGACAGCACCGCCGCCTGGCAGAAGGCCGCCGACGCTACGGTCGCCGACGACCTGTGCTGGCGCCTCTCTGCCACGGTCCCGGCGGGTCTCACCGCCTACGACACCTATACGGTGCGGTTCGTCGACACCATGAGCGCGGGGCTCGACCCCTCCAAGGTGGCCTCGAGCATGCGCGTGTACGTGGCGGCGGGGGCAGACGGCGGCTTTGACGCCGTCCAGACCGGCAAGGACGGGCGCGCCGGCACCGAGCCCGCGAAGGGCTGGACCGACATCACTGCCCAGTGCGCCACCAAGGTAGCGGCCGACGGCAAGACCTTCACCGTGCGCACCGGCGACCTGATCGCCGCGCTCGGCGGGGCCGACGCCTTCACCGCGGGCGCCCGCGTGGTCGCCGTGTACAACGCGCCGCTCAACAGCGCATGCAACCACGGCATCGCGAAGGGCAACCCCAACGAGGTCTACCTGCGCTACCCGCGCTCTCCCTTTGCCGACCAGTCCGGCGACGCCAGCTTCACCCGCACGCCGAGCGATGACGCGACGGCCTACACCTGGGATCTCGCGCTCACCAAGCGCGGCAGCGACGGCGACAAGCCGCTGCCCGGGGCGGTCCTGAGCATCACCGACGACCGCGGTCGCACGCTGGCGGCCGACGGCACGTGGGATGCAGAAGGCAAGGCCACCGTTACCACGGGCGAGGACGGCCGCGTGACCGTCTCGGGCGTGGACTCGGGCAAGCTGGAGGTCCGCGAGCTCAAGGCACCCAAGGGCTACGCTGCCTTTGAGGGCACGCGCTCCGTGACGGTCAAGGCCGAGGGCCTGGACGTTAAGCAGGTTGCCGCCGCCAAGCCCAAACTCACCATCACGGCCGAGTCGCCCCTGCGCGCCGACAGCGCGGACGGGTCGACGGGCAGCCTGGAGGCGTCGCTCATCAACACGCCCACCGGCACGCCCCCTAGCACTATCACCGGAGGCTTTATGCCCTCGACAGGCGATATGGCAATGTACGCCGCGGCCGCCGCAGCGGTCGCCGGAGCCGCGCTCATCGTGGTCGCGCTCCTGGTCAAGCGGGGAGGTGGCAGCCATAAAGAGTAGCTGGCAGCCCCACAGAGAGCGGGGCGAGACATAACCAAGCAGATGCTTAGACACAGACAGATGGTTTTAGATCAAATGGATTTCAAGCAGAAAGCAGAGGAAAAGAAGATGAGTATGAGCAAGAACATCGCCCGCCTGGCAGTAACGGCAGGCCTCACGGCAGCGTTGAGCTTCGGCGGCGTTATGGCGCCGGTTACCATGGCGTTTGCAGCTGACCCTGTGGGTTCGACGGTGACTTTTGATGATCCAGTCTATCAGGAGACCACGACTTATAAAGGCATCCAGATCTTCACGGCTAACGTGAACGGTTCCACTGTCACTGATATTCAGTGGGCCGGATCTTCCCAGACTGAGAAGGATGCGATTCGGGACGCTGTGGTCAGCGCAATTGATGAAGCTGTGAAGGCAGAAGATGCCACCAAAAGCTACAGCAGCCAAAATGCACAGGATGCTGCCGAATGGTTGAATGACCATGCTGGAACGACTGCAACTACAAAGGTTGCGAACGGTCACGTTTTGAATGTGATTGCGAAAAAACTGAACGCTGAGTCTTTTTCTGGCACTTGGAAAACGACCAGCAAGGACGATAAAGCCCTTTCCGGTCTTACCGCTGGCTACTGGCTCTTCCTGACCAATAGCGTGACAGAAGATTCGAATACCAGCTCGGAAGACGTTTTTACCTCGCCTGTATATGCAGTCGTTGATGGCAAGACCAATAAAGTGGTGACTCCCAAAAAGAGCGTACCCACCGTCGATAAGAAAATCTTGAGTGCCAAGGGCGATAAAGAGCTCGATGCTAGTGACTCCCATGTCGGGCAGGCCGTAACGTACAACCTCTACGGCACCATTGCCGACAACTACGATACGTACGGTACGTACTTCTATCAGTTCTCCGATCAACTTTCCAAGGGCCTGACGTTGGAGACTGGCTTCACAGCAACTCTGTATGCGGATAAGGACCTCGCTCAGGCTGATATTGAACATACACATGGCATTAACGTAACGAGCAGCTTTACTCCGCATTCTAATCCTGCGGATGCCGATGGCAATGTTATGACAACTTGGACTTGCACCAACCTTAAACAGGTGGTGGACGTTAAGCCGGGATCCTGCATTGTGATTTCCTATAAGGCAAAGATTAACGGCAAGGCTACCGTTGGTGAGAATTCAGGTAACTCCAACACTGTCACGCTTGAGTACTCAAACAACCCTATGACTACCGACCACGGCACGACGGTGCCTGATGAGGTCGAGAGCTACACCTATGGTCTCAAGCTTAATAAGGTTGACCTTGGCACCGAGAAGGCGCTTCCGAATGCGAAATTTACTATCAAGGTGAAGACAGCAGCGGATACCGGTTTGCAGGGAAAATATGTTCAGCTCAATGGAGACCTTGGGAACGATGCATACGAGTTCGAGACTGGCGATGACGGCGCCATTACTGTCAAGGGCCTCGGTGCGGGAACCTATACGGTAGAGGAGACTGACGCTCCCGAAAATTACGACAAGGTCGCATCTTTCGATTTCACGATTAAGTCGAAGAGCGAAAATGAGGCTTCGGGTGAAAACTCGAATGCGGAAAAGTACGTACTAAGCGCTCCGAGCGGTCAGGTCATCATCGGCACACCGGACGATGTGACGGGCGATAATAAGCTTGAGGCTGAGAACGGCACCACCACAAATGCCGATGGTACCTTCAACATCACCGTTGGTGATACCAAGCAGGTTGGCCTCCCGCTGACCGGCCTCAACGGTGTGACCTTCACTTGGATCGCTGGTGGCGCGGTGCTGTGCATCGGCGTGGCGCACCTCATCCGTAGCCGTAAGCAGGCTGAGGAGTCCGAGCAGGAGTAACGCTCGCTCACCCATCCCTTTGGCAGGTGGGATGTGATGGCCATGAGACTTGCGGACACTTTTCTCGTCCATCGACGTTCTAGCTTTGCCATTCTCTTTTCGGGGCAGACTCCACGCTGGAGTTTGCCCCGTTCTTTTTGGCCAACACAGGCAGCCTCCACCGTCCGATGCGGACTCATCCGTCATCGCGTTTTTTGACTCGTATGAGGTTCGGTTTAAGGTCCGTAGGCGCACGCGCGGTGCGGACGGTAGAAGGCATTTGCGCCGCAACAAGCGCAAATAAGAATGCCCGGGGGTCGGATCCCGGGCATTTAACAACGTCGGAAACTGGTCGCCCGCGCTCCTTAGTACTTACGCGGGGTGCGTCGTTTCCTGTATCGATTCTATCCCGAATCGCCCCGCCGATCTGGGATATTCTAAAAAATCAAATACGCCGGACAATCCATCGGCCAGGTTCCGCTGGACGATGGATTGTGTGTAACTATCGAACAAATGTTTGCAAAAATTGCGTTTGCCAGACGTGGGTGCGTGCGCTCGCAGTAAAATGGCCTTGTGACGCATCCCGTGCGCGGGCGGCCGACGACTCGATCGGAGGTCCCCAAATGCTGAAATTCCTTAACGTGCTCGCTGCCCTCGCGGCGGTGGGCTCGTTCGTCATCGCGTTTTTTGACTCGTATGAGGTTCGGTTTAAGGTCCGTAGGCGCTCGCGCGGTGCGGACGGTAGAAGGCATTTGCGCCGCAACAAGCGCAAATAAGAATGCCCGGGGTTAGAGGCCCGGGCATTTAACAACACCGGAAACTGGTCGCCCGCGCTTTCGATCATTTACGCGGGATGCGTCGTTTCCTGTAGCTATTGTATCCCGAATCGCTCAGTTGATTCGAGATATTTTGAAAACTCAAATACGGGCCCATGCCTGACCGGACAATGCAGCCTGACCCCATTGTCCGAGTGGTGGCGCTCGGGACTCGCTAATCGGCTATTATTTGTTTAGACAACTTGAGCTGTAGAGGAGTGATCGGCGATGGTGCAGGGCGCCAAACACATGAAGAGCGATAACGCTGCGGCCAGCGGCGGCTCAAGCCCACAACCCAAGCCCAAGGGTGGTAAGCGTCGTCGCAAGCGGCTGCCGCGTTGGGCCGACCGGCTCATCACCATCGTCATCATCCTTATTGGCGTGGGCCTTATGACCTGGCCGTGGATCTTGGACCGGCTCGAGGCCTCGGGCGTGTTCAACCAGATCAGCACCGTGTCCAGCACCGTGGACGCGCTGTCTGCCGAGGAGCGCGAGCGCATCCTGCTCCAGGCGCGCTCCTTTAACGAGCAGCTGGCGGGCGAGGCTACCGAGCTTCCCGCCGACCAGATCGAGCCCTACGCTCAGCAGCTCATCTTTGACCGCGACCCCATGATGAGCTGGGTCGAGATCCCCTCCATCGACGTGAGCATGCCCATCTACCACGGCACGAGCGAGGAAGTCCTTATGGCGGGCGTCGGCCACCTGGAGGGCACGAGCCTGCCGGTGGGCGGCAGCTCGACGCATTGCGTGCTCACCGCGCACTCGGGCATGCGCAACCTGAGCATGTTCGACGACATTCACTCGCTGGAGCCCGGCGACCTGGTGCTGCTGCACACCATGAACAAGACGCTTGCCTACAAGATGGTCGACTCCGAGGTCGTGCTGCCCGAGGAGATGGAGTCGCTGACCATCGAGCCCGGCGCCGACAAGGTGACGCTCGTCACCTGCACGCCCTATGGCGTGAACGACCATCGCCTGCTGGTGCATTGCGTGCGCACCAAGTACAACAAGAAGGACGTCGACAAGCAAAAGTCGCTGGCCGGCCGCCACTGGGGCAAGCGCGAGTTCGCCGTGCTCATCGTGGTTGTGGCCATCCTGCTGTTGCTGCTGGACATCGTGGTCCACGCGATCCGTAGACGCCGCAAGGCCAAGGCCTCGGCATAAGACATTCTTCAGAACCACCACAATGGGGACAGGCACCTTTGTGGTGGTCGGGGCTTCCAAACCGTCCCAACATTCGATGAAAATCGCGATTTTGCCGAAAAACGTCGAATGTTGGGACGGTTTTGGTTGTGGGTGGGACGGTTTTCGCCGCAGGTCCGCCGGGTCGCGCCCTACCAACCCGCCGCCCTCGTTACGTTTTCGCTGCATTTAGGTAAAGCGCCTGCTCCAAGCCGGCGTTGCCTTGTATACTAGAGCGGTTTAACTGTTATGCGGAAGGGAGCGCCTATGGCACTCAGCGAGAAAGACGTGCGCGGCATCGCCGAGTACGCAAAGATCGCACTGACCGATGACGAGCTCACCCAGATGACGTCCTACATGAACGACGCCGTCCAGATGCTCGAGCCCGTCTTGCAATATGACTTGCCCGACGTGGAGCCCACGTTCCATCCCATCGGAAGCCTGTCCAACGTGATGGGCGACGACCTGCGCGAGCCCGAGCGCGACCTGCCGCTCGACGTTGCGCTCGAAAACGCCGGCAGCGCGCGCGACCGCTACTTCCGCGTGCCGTCCATTTTGGGAGAGGGGGAGAGCGAGTAATGGCGCAGAGCTTCGATTCCCTTACCGCCGCCCAGATCGCCGCGGGCGTTGCCGCCGGCGACTTTACCGCTACCGAGGTGGCCCAGGCCTCCCTTGCCGCCATCGAGGCACGCGAGGACGGAGTCCAGGCATTCCTGCAGGTGTCGCCCGAGCTCGCGCTCGAGGCCGCCGCGCGCGTGGACGCTGACCGTGCCGCCGGAAAGCCGCTGCCCCCGCTCGCGGGCGTGCCGCTGGCCATCAAGGACAACATGAACCTCGTGGGCACGCGCACCACCTGCGCTTCCCGCATGCTCGAGAACTACCAGAGCGTCTACACCGCCACCTGCGTCCAGCGCATGCTCGACGCCGGCTGCCTGCCCATGGGCAAGGCCAACATGGACGAGTTCGCCTTCGGTAGCTCTACCGAGAGCTCGGCCTTCCACCGCACCAACAACCCTTGGGATACCGAGCGCGTGCCCGGCGGCTCCTCGGGCGGCTCCGCTGCCGCCGTCGCCGCGGGCGAGGTCGCGCTCTCGCTGGGCTCGGACACCGGCGGCTCCATCCGCCAGCCGGCGGCGCTCTGCGGCGTGGTGGGCCTTAAGCCCACGTATGGCGCCGTGAGCCGCTACGGCGTGGTGGCCTTTGGCTCGTCGCTCGACCAGGTTGGACCCTTCGGCCGCACGGTCGAGGACGTCGCGCTGGCCATGAACGCGCTTACCGGCGCGGGCCACGACCCGTACGACTGCACCAGCCAGGACTGTGCCGTCGACTTTACCGAGCACCTCAACGACAGCATCGAGGGCAAGCGCGTGGGCATCATCCCTGCGTTTATGGAGGCCGAGGGCCTGACGCCCGAGGTCAAGGCCGCTGTTCAGCGCGCTGCCCAGGAGCTGCAGAACCAGGGCGCCGAGCTCGTGGAGGTCGACCTGCCGCATCTGGACGCCGCCATCGCTGCCTACTACGTCATCGGCCCGGCCGAGGCGTTCTCCAACCTTGCCCGCTTTGACGGCATTCGCTACGGCTACCAGGAGAAAGGCTGCGCCAACCTGTCCGACCAGAGCTCGCTCTCGCGCGCCCACGGCTTTGGTGCCGAGGCCAAGCGCCGTCAGATGCTCGGCGCCTACCTGCTGAGCTCGGGCGTGTACGACAAGTACTACTACGCCGCGCAGAAGGCCCGCACGCTCATCACGCAGGACTACGACGCCGCGTATGCCAAGGTGGACACGATCCTGATGCCCGCCTCGCCGCGCACGGCCTTTAAGTTTGGCGAGATCAGTGACCCCACGCAGATGTACCTGTCCGACCTGTACACCATTTCGCTCAACATTTGCGGCAACGGCGGCATCTCGGTGCCGCTGGGCCTGGGCGAGGACAGCAAGCTGCCCGTTTCTGCCCAGCTGGTGGGACCTGCGTTTAAGGACCGTCAGCTGCTCACGTTTGCCCGCGCCTTGGAGCGCGGCTTTGCCGATGCCGCCACGGGTGCGCCTGCGCTTTCCGTCGCGCCCGATTTTGCCGGGAAGGGAGGCGAGCTGTAATGAAGGAGCTTTCCGAGGTCCTGCAGGATTGGGAGGCCGTGATCGGTCTGGAGATCCATACCGAGCTCACCGCACTCGATACCAAGATGTTCTGCAACTGCAAGCTCAGCCACGATGACGAGCCCAACGCCAACGTGTGCCCGGTGTGCCTGGGCCTGCCCGGCGCGCTGCCGGTGCCCAACAAGCGCGCCATCGAGAGCATCGTCAAGGCCGGCCTCGCCACCAACTGCGAGATCCAGCGCCACTCGATGTTCTACCGCAAGCACTATTTCTATCCCGATATGGCCAAGAACTTCCAGACCACGCAGGGCCCGGTCGCCTTTGCCATGTACGGCCACCTGGACCTGGACGTGACCGGTCGCGGTGCCGCCGAGCGCCCCGACTGCGCATTTGGTGAGGCCGAGGCCCAGAGCCTGGCGAGCGCTTCGGCCAACGCCGAGGGACTGTCCACGTCCATGACGTCGACCATGCGCGAGGGCAACCAGCGCGCCGGCCACCTGGCCAGCTACGATGCATCCAACCTGCAGATGCCCGAGCGTCGCGAGGACGGCTCCTACACGGTGCCCATCCGCATCCTGCGCATCCACATGGAGGAGGACGCCGCCAAGATGGTGCACGTGGGCGGTGCCGAGGGCCGCATTACCGCCGCGGCCGAGTCGCTCGTCGACTACAACCGCTGCGGCACGCCGCTGATCGAGCTCGTGACTGAGCCCGATCTGCGGACGCCCGAGGAGGCTCGCCTGTTTATGGAGAAGCTCCGTCGCATCTTTGTGACGCTGGGCATTTCCGACTGCTCCATGGAGAAGGGTTCCATGCGCTGCGACGGCAACGTGTCGCTGCGCCGCCGCGGCGAGACCAAGCTGGGCACCAAGACCGAGCTCAAGAACCTCAACTCGTTTAAGAGCCTGCACGACGGCCTTGCCTACGAGATCTGCCGCCAGGCCGAGGTGCTCGAGGAGGGTGGCATCATCTATCAGGAGACCCGCCACTGGGAGCCCAGCCGCAAGCGCACCGTGGTCATGCGTGTGAAGGAAACGGCAGACGACTATCGTCTGTTCCCCGATCCCGACCTGGCGCCGTTCGATCTGGACGACGAGTTCATCGACCGCTGCCGTGGCGAGATTCCCGAGCTGCCCGATGCCAAGCGCGTCCGTTTTGAGGCCGACTTTGGCATTAAGACGGCTGACGCCGAGCAGATTGCCGGCAACCCTGAGTTTGCCGACTTCTTTGAGGCCGCCGCTGCCGGTATGGCCGGCAAGGAGGCTCAGACGGTCGCAAACCTGCTGGTCAACGAGATGATCGCCTACCTTAAGAGCGCGGGCGTGTCGCTCGCCGAGTCCGGCATCGCGCCGGCTCAGGTGGCAGCGCTGGCTAAGCTGCTGGCGACCGATGCCATCAGCTCCAACCAGGCGCACGAGGTCTTTGAGGCCATGGCCCAGACCGGCGACGATCCCAACAAGATCGTCGACGAGCGTGGTATGCGTCAGGTGAGCGATGCCGGTGCGTTGCAGCCGATTGTGGACGAGGTGCTGGCAAACTGCGCCGATCAGGCGCAGCAGTATCGTGACGGCAACCAGAAGGTCATCGGCTTTTTGGTAGGCCAGTGCATGAAGGCAAGCCGCGGCAAGGGCAACCCGAAGCTCTTCAACGAGTTGCTGAGAACGTCGCTCTCGTAGCTGCGAGGCCGTGGAAGCCCCGAGTCGCCGGGGTATTTCCTCCAAATTTCAAACAGTCCTATGCAAGACGAAGGCCACATTTAGTGGCCTTCTTTGCATGCGGAACTCATTTGGAGCAAACACCCCGGCGACTCGGGGCTTCCCCGGCTAGACGACTCGGCCGTTCGGGTCAGGTAGGCTGGATTGAATTTGGTGAATGAGGGCGCCGTTGGCGCCCTCATTCTTTATAAATGTTGGGAACGCCAGGCGGTGGGGGTGGTGCCGGTGTGTTGCTTGAAGGCTTGGGTGAAGGCGGATTGTTGGGGGTAGCCTAGGCGCTCTGCTACCTGCGCTATGGTGAGTGAGCTGTCGGTCAAAAGGTCCTTTGCTCGCTCCATGCGGCGCCTTCGAATGTAAGCGCCCAGGGACTCGCCGGTTTGGGTTTTAAAGGTGGCGCACAGTTTGGAACGGCTTGTGTAGAGCCGCTCAGCCACCTCGTTCACACTCACGCGCTTGCCCTTGTCGAGTGCGCTCTCGACCATCGCCGCTGCTTCGTTGGCAAGGCTTACACTAACGCGCGTATCCGTTGCTCGTTGTGCCTGTTTGTGGGCTGCGCGCGAGCAGGCGAGCTCGGCGACCATGGTTTCAACAATGCCTCGCATATAGACGTGCCCGCCTACGGTGCGGGCACGGTCCTCGTTAATCCGGCGCAGCGTGTGGCAGATGGCAGACGTCGCCTCCTCGTGCCATGACTCGGCAAACGCCTCAAAGACCCCCGCGAACTCGGCGGGATAGAGATGCTCCAGCTCGTCAAAATACCCAGGCAAAAAGAGCACCGAGCGCGAGTGATAGAGTTGCCCTGCAAACAGTGGGCTTAACTCCTCGCCACAGTTATCTTGGATAAAGCTGCACACGGCATTGTTTGGCCACGGTCCATGCAGGGGTTTAAGGTTCGCAGGCGTTATGCCGGCTTCGGGCATGCACATGAGCGTGGGCGCGCTGACCTCGCTCACGCAGGCGTACGGCTCGGGTGTGTATTCGGCCAGGTACATATCGTGCGTCGGGGTAATGTAATGCTCCATGACGATGCAGGCAGGGGAGAGGGGCATGATCCATGCGCGTCCGTGCGCCCGATCGTTTGCCACCTCGCCGGTAAAGACGGCGCCCTTGCCGGTAAGCTCCAGGCCAAACTGCTCAAACTGCGGTGCGTAGAGCTCGGTTATGTCTGTCGCTGCCCGCCGTATTTGCAAAAGCGTCCCTTTCCTTTGCAGAAACGTCCACGCCTGGCTCGATTGTGAGCCATGGCTAACATATCAATGATAAGTTCATTACGGTTAACTCTCAAGCCGTTAGAAAGGAATCTCATGGCAAAGGGACCAAAAAAGGAAGGCGGCGGCATCGGCGAGCTACTTGCATATGCCGGTGACCGTAAATTCCTAACGTATTTGGGCATGGCCCTCTCGGCGTTCTCGCAGCTGTTGAGCTTTGGCCCGTACGTGTGCGTCTGGCTTGTTGCGCGAGACCTGATCGCTGTGGCGCCTAACTGGAGCGAGGCCGCCGACATCGCGATGTATGGTTGGTGGGCTGTCGGTTTTGCCCTGGCAAGCATCGTGGTTTATTTCGTGGGACTCATGTGCACGCACCTGTCCGCGTTTCGCTGCGCATCCAATATCCGCAAGACCACGAGCGAGCATCTGCTTAAGCTGCCGCTCGGCTACTTTGACACGCACGCCACCGGTGAGCTGCGCCGTATCGTAGACGGATGCGCCGCCTCCACCGAGACCCTGCTCGCGCACATGCTGCCCGATATCGCCGGCGCCACCGCCATGGTCGTGGGCCTGCTCGTGCTGCTTTTCGCCCTCGATTGGCGTTTGGGCGCGGCATGCTTAATCTCGGTCGTCGTTTCGTTTTGCGCCATGGCCACCATGATGAGTGGCAAGGGCGCCGAGTTTATGAAGGCCTACATGGGCGCGCTGGTCAAGATGAACAAGACCGGCACCGAATACGTACGCGGCATCCCCGTGGTCAAGGTATTCCAGCAGACGGTCTACTCCTTTAAGGCTTTCCACGATGCGATCGCCGAATACGCCGACATGGCGCAAAACTATGCGGGTACGTTTTGCCGAGGTCCGCAGGTGCTCAACCTTACCGCGCTCAACGGCCTTGTGGCATTCCTGCTGCCCGTGGCGTTGCTGTTGGCACCGGGCGAGACGGACTTCGCGCATTTTATGGCAAACTTCACGTTTTACGCGATCTTTTCGGCCGTGGTGCCGACGGCCATGACCAAGCTCATGTTTGTGGGCGAGGCCTCTCAGATGAGTGCCGATTCGCTGGCTCGTATTCGAAGCGTCATGGATTCCAAGCAGCTCTCCGTGCCCGCCCAACCCAAGCACCCTGCCGGCGGCGACGTGCGATTTGAGGACGTGAGCTTTACGTACGAGGGTGCCGAAGCACCTGCCGTCGATCATGTGAGCTTTAGCGTTCCCGCAGGCAGCACCCTTGCGTTGGTTGGTCCCTCGGGCGGCGGTAAGTCGACCTGCGCAAGCCTGATCCCGCGTTTTTGGGATGTTTGTTCGGGTCGTGTGCTCGTGGGCGGCGTAGACGTTCGCGACATGGATCCGCACGAGCTCATGGACCAGGTCGCCTTCGTGTTCCAGACCAACCAGCTGTTCCGGCAGACACTTGCCGATAACGTGCGTGCCTCAAAACCTGCAGCAACTGATGACGAGGTGCGTGCGGCCCTCTCCGCGGCCCAGTGCGACGACATTGTGGCCAAGCTCCCACAGGGCATCAAGACCATGCTCGGCGCCGGCGGGGCGTATCTTTCGGGCGGCGAGGTCCAGCGCGTGGCGCTCGCCCGCGCAATTCTTAAGGATGCGCCCATCGTGGTGCTCGACGAGGCCACGGCGTTTGCCGATCCCGAGAACGAGGCGCTCATCCAGCGCGCCTTTAGCAAGCTGGCGGCGGGTCGCACGGTCATTATGATTGCGCACCGACTCTCGACTGTAGTGGGCGCAGACCAAATCGTGGTGCTCAACCAGGGCAGCGTACAGGAGTCGGGTACCCATGCCGAGTTGCTGTCCCAAGAGGGTCTGTATGCCAAGATGTGGGCCGAATACGAACAGGCCGCGAGCTGGAAAATCACTGCAGCGACCGCGGATGCCGCCGTCACGAAGGGAGGCGAGGCCTAAATGTTCGCCTCATTCCAAAAGAAGTATTTCCTATCCGATAAAGGCGTCGCCGGCGTAAAACGCGGCATTTTCTGGACCACGCTTACCAATCTTATTTCCATGACCGGCATGGGCTTTTTGTTCCTGGTCATGGCCGGCTTTGTCGAACATCTCGCACATGGGGCCGACCTGCCGGATGCACTGCCCATCGTGGGTGGTCTCGTTATCTTCTTTGTGCTGCTCTTTGCCTCTAACTGGCAGCAGTACTACTACACGTACTGCATCTTTTACGAGGAGTGCGGCAAGCAGCGCATGGAAATCGCCGAGCGCCTGCGCAAACTGCCGTTGTCGTTTTTTGGCCGCCGCGATCTGGCCGATTTAACCGAGACCATCATGGGCGACGTCCAGGCCATGGAGCATGCCTACAGCCATGTGCTGGGAGAGCTCTGGGGTGCCATCATTGCAAGCGCGATCGTATTTGTGTCGTCGCTGTTCTTTTGCTGGCAGCTGGCGATCGCGGCGTTTTGGAGCGTGCCCGTGGCCTTTGCCGTGCTGTATCTAACGCGCGGTCCCATGACCCCAGTGTTCGACCGCGTGCGCGCCGAGAAGGTCAAGGTCACCGAGGCGATCCAGGAGACGCTCGACTGCGTGCGCGAGATCCGCGCCACCAACCAGGAGGCCCATTATCTTGAGGGGCTCAACGCCGTGATCGATGCCGAGGAGCGCGAGACCACCAGAGGCGAGCTCGCTAACGGACTTTTGGTCAACTCCGCTTTTGCCATCCTGCGCTTGGGGATTGCCACCACGTTGGTCACGGGCGCCGAGATGGTCGCCTCCGGCCAGGTCGACTTTTTGGTGATGTTTGCCTTCCTGCTTATGGTGAGCCGCATCTATGCGCCCTTTGATCAGGCGCTGATGCTGATGTCCGAGCTGTTTGCCGCCGAGTCGTCTGCCAAGCGCATGCGTTCCATCATGGAAGAGCCTGTAGCGCGGGGCAGCGAGAAATTTGAGCCCGTGGGCCACGATGTGGTGTTCGATCACGTGGCGTTTGGCTATGGTGCGGGCGAGGACGGCCGCGCCGGCGAGAAAGTTCTTACCGATGTGAGCTTTACCGCCAAGGAAGGCGAAGTTACGGCGCTGGTTGGTCCTTCGGGTTCCGGTAAGTCTACGGTGAGCCGCCTGGCCGCGCGCTTTTGGGACGCCACCGAAGGCGCGGTCACCGTGGGTGGCGTGGATGTCGCGAGCGTTGATCCCGAGGTGCTGCTGCGCGACTACGCCATTGTGTTCCAAGACGTGCTGCTCTTTGACGACACGGTGATGGGAAACATTCGCCTCGGGCGTCGTGATGCCACCGATGAGGAGGTGCTTGCGGCTGCGCGTGCCGCCAACTGCGACGAGTTTGTGAGCCGCATGCCGCAGGGCTATGACACCATGATCGGCGAGAACGGCTCCAAGCTGTCCGGCGGAGAGCGCCAGCGCATCTCCATCGCCCGCGCGCTGCTCAAAGATGCGCCGATCGTGTTGCTGGACGAGGCGACGGCGAGCTTGGATGTGGAGAACGAGACCGTGGTGCAGCAGGCGCTCTCCCGCCTGCTCGCGGGCAAGACGGTTATCGTGATCGCCCACCGTATGCGCACGGTGGAAAACGCCGACAAGATCGTTGTGCTCAAGGATGGCGTAGTAGCCGAGCAGGGCGCTCCGGCGCAACTCAAGGCGGCAGGTGGAGAATTCGCCCGTATGGTCGCGCTGCAAAAGGAAGCAGCAGCCTGGCAGCTGTAGGACTGTGGCAAAGGGACTGTCCCTCTGTCACACTTCATTGTATATGATGAAAATGTAACAAAACTGCCTTAAAACTTCCGTAAATGTGATAAATATCACGTTTTACCCAGGGTAAAATGTGAGAAATCTCACATTTACGGAAGTTTTTTGCGGGAGGTCGGTCATGCAGCGGGATATCATCGCCAAGCTTAATGCTTGGAAGGCGTCGGAGTATCGTAAGCCGCTCATCCTTAAAGGAGCGCGTCAGGTTGGAAAGACGTGGGCGCTCAAGGAGTTCGGCCGCGCCTCGTATCGCAACTGCGTATACCTGACGCTGGAGGAGCCATCTCCCGGGGTTCAAAGCGAATATGCGCAGTTTTTCGAGGGCACGCGTGATCCGCGGCGCATTATTTCAAATCTATCCTTGGCGTTTGGCCAGCCCATCGATCCTGGCGAGACGTTGCTTATTGTTGACGAGATCCAGGACTGCCCCTCTGCAGTTGGTGCTCTCAAGTATTTTTGCGATGAGGCCCCCGAATATCACGTTGCGTGCGCAGGGTCTTTGCTGGGTGTTCGCTTGTCCCGCGAGACGAGTGCCTTTCCGGTGGGAAAGGTCGAGTTCATGGAGATGCACCCCATGAGCTTTTCTGAGTTTTTAAAGGCCGAAGGCGCCTCAAACTATGATGCGTATCTTGGCGGTCTGGATCAGATCGAGGCGGTACCGGATTTCTTTCATGTCAGACTCGTCGAGCACCTTCGCCGCTATTTTGCATGCGGTGGCATGCCGGAAGCTCTTGGTCGGTGGGTCGAAACGGGTGACATTGCTCAGGTTGATAAAGTGTTATCCGACCTCTTGGATTCCTATGAGCGTGATTTTGCCAAGCACGGTGGTCGTGCACAGTTCGCTAAGCTTTCGCAAATTTGGAACTCAATTCCAACGCAGCTGGCGCGCGAGAATAAAAAGTTTGTTTGGGGTGCGGTTCGCGAGGGGGCTCGTGCCCGCGAATATGAGGACGCTCTGGAATGGCTCGCCGATGCCGGTCTGATCACGTCGGCGCGACTTAATACCGGCGGCGGAATACCGCTCTCGGCCTACGATGATCTCAAGGCCTTTAAGGTCTACTGTCTTGATGTTGGCTTGCTGCGCCGTATGGCAAAGCTCGATGCTTCGGCATTCGCCATCTCGGACGCGATTTTTTCTGAGTTCAAAGGCTCGTTTGCCGAGAACTATGTGCTTCAGGCGTTGCTTCCGCAGCTGGATGCCGCTCCGCGCTATTGGACTAACGAGAAACCAAGGCACGAGGTCGATTTTTTGATCCAAGTTGGAAACGATATCGTTCCCGTTGAGGTCAAATCGGGAGAGGTCGTTCATTCCAAGAGTTTGAAATACTATGCCGACAAACATGCGGAGACGACCCCGTTGAGAGTCCGTTACTCCCTTAAGAATCTGAGGCTTGACGATGGGGTGTTCAATATTCCACTGTATTTGGCCGACCGATCCGTTCCTCTTATCAAGAAAGCGCTCGCAATGTGATAAAGGGACCGTCTCTTTACCGCATTGCAGGGCAGTGGAAATCGAAGGTGAATGGTTTTCCGGGAAGTGAACGACCTTATTTGGACCCCCGAAGCATCGACACTTTTTGGTCTCGCTTTCCTGCGGTTTTGTCGAGTTTTTCCTGCGGTTTTGCTGGCGAAAAATGCGGATGCTTCGGGGGCCTGATTTTACTCGTTTACTTCTCAGGAAAGTAATAGACCTCGATCAGTGGGGCGGAGGAGGGGAATTCTCTGATGCCACGGATGTGTGTCGCGACGAGTGGTTTGTCGTAAGCCGGAGATTTCCCGACTATAAATTTCCAAAAAGTTAGTTATGGCTGACCATAATTGTTGGATAAACTATTTTTCGATAGTGTGCTCGAGCAAGTTTGGTAACTCGGGTGCTGAGGCACCGTGCCGCGTCCAATGCGGCAAAAGGGAGAGACATCATGAAGAAGTCCACGTTCAACACCCTGCTTGTTGGTGGCGGTTTTCTGCTTGGCACGGCCGGCATCAAGCTGCTCACCAGCGCTCCGGTAAAGAATGCCTGCGTGCAGGGCATTGCGTGCGGCATGCGCATCAAGAACGGCTACCAGGACATGGTCGAGCAGGCCAAGGCTAATGTCGACGACATGGTTGCCGAGGCTGTTTACATCACCCAGAGCGAGGCCGCTGCTGACGAGGCAGCCGAGTAACGCTCCCAGGCACAAACTATGAGATTCTCGATTATTAGCGAGATCCCCGGCAGGACCCGTCTTCAATTGGCGGGTCCTGTGCCAGAGAGCGATCTCGATGCACTTCTTAAGCTTGGCGGCGACATCGACGGCGTGCACAAGGTGCGCGTCTACGGCCGCATCGGCCAGATGGCACTCGAATACGACGAGTCGCGCCGCGATGCCGTGCTGGCCGCCGTCGGTGCGCTCGACGCTCAGGCCATTGCCGACGCAAAGACAGGCTACGTGATGCAGCTTGAGCCACGCAAGCACAAGCTCGTCATGGATCTTGCCACACTTATCGGTGCCCATTACGCACGTCGCTGGTTCTTGCCGACGCCTCTGCGTGCGGTGTTTGTCGTGGCCGGTTACATGGCATTTTTGCGCGCTGCCCTTCATGAGCTCGCGCAGCCGCGCCTGACCATTCCCGTGCTCGACGCTTCGGCCATCGGCATTTCGTTCGTCAAGCGTGATGTCGACACCGCGGGCCAGACGATGTTCCTGCTCAACGTGGGCGAGCTGCTCGAGGACTACACCCGCGCCATGAGCGAAAACGAGCTCATCAACTCGCTGCTCGATGTGCCCGACAAGGCGCAAAAGGTCGTCGGCGACACCGAGGTAAGCGTTGCTGCCACCGAGCTCGAGCCCGGCGATCTGGTCGCCGTGCGCACCGGCATGTCCATCTGCATCGACGGTGTTGTCGAGCAGGGGAGCGCTATGGTCAACCAGGCGACCCTGACCGGCGAGCCGCTGGCCGTCGAGCGCAGCGTGGGCGACGACGTGTTCGCCGGTACCGTCGTGGAAGACGGCGGCATCTTGGTGCGCGTGCGCGCCAATACGGCGCAAACCAAACTGCGCTCAATCGTCTCGCTCGTGCAGACGGCCGACTCGCTCAAGTCCGAGGGCCAGTCGCATATGGAGGACCTTGCCAACAAGATCGTCCCGTGGAACTTCCTGCTCGCGGGCCTGGTTGCGCTTACTACCCGCAGCCTCATCAAGACCTCGGCGGCGCTGATGGTCGACTACTCGTGCGCACTCAAGCTCACGGGTTCGGTCGCCGTCATGACCGCCATGAGCGATGCTGCCAAGATGGGCGTCATGGTCAAGGGCGCCAAGTACTTTGAGTCGTTTGCCAAGGCCGACACCATTGTGTTTGATAAGACCGGCACGCTTACCGAGGCGCAGCCGCGTCTTGCCTGCGTGCTCACCACCGATGGCTGGAGCGAGGACGAGGTCCTGCGCCTTTCCGCTTGCCTGGAGGAGCATTTCCCGCATCCGGTGGCACGCGCCGTGGTCAACGCCGCCCGCGAACGCGGGCTCGAGCACCGCGAGCGCCATGCCGCCGTCGAGTACATCGTGGCGCACGGCATCGCTTCGTCCATTGAGGGGCGACGCGCGATTATCGGCTCGGCACACTTTGTGTTTGAGGACGAGAGCGCGCAGCTCGATTCCGATATTAAGGAGCGCATTGAGTCCCAGATGCAGGGGCTGTCGCCGCTGTATCTGGCGGTCGACGGCAAGGTCGTCGGCGTGCTCGGCATCGAGGATCCGCTCAAGCCCGGCGTCCGTGAGGCCATCGCCGACCTACATGCGCTGGGCGTCAAGCATGTCGTTATGCTCACGGGCGATTCGGAGCGCACGGCCGAGCGCATTGCGTGCGAGGCGGGTGTCGATGAGTTTAAGGCCGAGCTGCTGCCCGAGGACAAGTACGCCTATGTGGAGCGCATTAAGAGCGAGGGGCGCCACGTTGCCATGGTGGGCGACGGCGTCAACGATTCGCCGGCGCTCGGTTTGGCCGACGTGGGCTTGGCGATGGGTGGCGGAAGCGACATTGCCAAGGAGGTCGCCGATATCATCCTGACCGATACGGATCTTGCCGCGATCGTGCGTTTGCGCCGCATGAGCCAGGGCCTCATTGACCGACTGACGAGCTCCTATTCTAAGGTGATGCTCACCAACTCAGCGCTCTTGGCACTGGGCATTACCGGCGCGATTACCCCGCAGGCGTCGTCACTGCTGCACAACGGCTCGACGATTGCCTACAGCCTGGGCAACGCAAAGGCGTACCTGCGTTAACAGACGTGTTCACCCACGTTATCTGGCCTGCGCCCAGACGGCATCGGTGTCGTCCGGACGCAGGCCTTTTGCGTTTGACCATGTGCTAGCTTCTCTATATAGTGTGGCTAGCAGAGCTAGCAATTGAAGGGAGCGGGATCGACGTGGGTGCTGTTAGCGGCATGGCGCAGGTGAATGTTCGCGTAGATCGCCAGGTCAAGAATCGTGCCGAGGAGGTGCTGCGGCTTTCGGGCGGGTCACTGCCCGAGCTCATCAAAAAGGTGGTGGCCAAGGTCGCGCAGGGTGGCGGGCAGTGCGAGGAAGTGCTTGCGGCCGTCGACGACCGGCGGCAGACCGTCGCGCCCGATACTCCGTTCGCCGCATCATGGGCGGCGGCAGATCAGCTTTACGCGGACCTGGGCATCGCTACGTCGCCCGTATCCGACGATCGCGGTTGGGAAACAATCTATTCCGAAGCCATGGACGAGCACTATCGCCAAAAGGGAATGATCCTGTGAGCGGGGCTCCCCTCAAAATAATGGTGGATGCCAACGTATGGGTTGATTCGTTTTGCGCCGACCATGCCGAGTCGCTTGCCGCACGCGCGTTTATTGGGCAGGCGACGGAGGCGGGGGCATTGCTGTTCTTCCCCGTGCACATCGCCAAGGACGTGCTGTACGTTGTCCAGCACGAATTAAAGCGCAGCGTTCTTGCCAGCGGGGGATCGCTCGGCGAGGCGTCTGCCCGTGCAATTGGCGATGCGGCGTTGGCGTTTGTTCGGAACATGACCGAAAACGCCACGGCCGTGGGTGCAGATGCGTCGGACCTTTGGCTGGCCGACAAATATTTAGCGCTCCATCGCGATTACGAGGACAACTTGGTGCTCGCCGCGTGCAAGCGCGCACAGGTCGATTACTTGGTAACTAACGATCGCAAGCTGCTTGAACATGCCGATATTGCGGCAAAAACGCCACGCCAAATGATGCCGATTCTGGCTTTGGCCGAACGTGGCGGGCGGGTATCCCGATAGCGCCTGGCTGTCTGCGTGGCCTTCGGAACGTTGGCGCTCCGAAGGCTACGCATTCTTAAATTACAAAAGCGCTGCCTTGATGGTGGGAGCTTCGGCGAGCTTCTCGGCGGCCTTTTCGTCGGAATCGTTCAGTGCTGCCAGGCTGCGGTAGACCCACTCGTTGACCTGGGTGTTCTTGACGCCTGCGGTCTGCATAAGGGCGCCTACCTCGCGGATTGCTGCGAGCAGATCGGCTTTGGGACCCGCGAGCTCGACCTCGATGCCGTGGTAGGCGGCCACGCCGCGGTTCTCGCTCACGTGGTCGATAAAGCCCTCGACGGTCTCAAGCTGCTGGGCGAGAGCCACATCATCGTCAGCGTCCAGCGCGACGAGTGCGTTCGATACCGTGAGGGCGGGATGTCCGCAGGGGACAAAGCCTTCAATGACATCCATAGCTTCGGTAATGGTTGAGCCCAGGCCTGCGAGGGCATTGACGAGTTGCTGCTTGGTATCCATAACGGTCCTTTCGACGGGTCAATGTTGCTTGGCGAAAATATACGTGACGCGATCGGTAGCAAAAGTGCGAAGTACAGCGCACATTGGGGTCTTCACAGCTCGTGCATAGAGCAGCTGTCTGCCATTAGAACGTGGTAAGATAGCTATCCACGAGCGGGGTTCACCCCGCGTGTTCCTTGAAAAGTCGACGGTTATCGGGTGTTTGCAGATCCGATACCATCCAGACTTTCCCGACATTCGGGGGCGACTGGTTTCGACACGATAGCTCTGAGAGAGGAAGCAAGCCGAGGTCTCCTCGCCTCGTTAAACAGGGGTACCGTCAAATTGAATTGACAACAACTCTTCTTTTGAGCCTATGGCTCTCGCTGCTTAGTTTATAGCGGCGCGTCAACCCGGTGATTTCCCCGACACCGGCGCGACGTCATGTTAGGGGAATGCTCCCGCGCACGTAATCGGTATGGCGCGGGCTAAGACCGAACCGGTTGGGATGCCGCGAGCGTGTCGCTGCGCGCAAAGCGTCCGAGACGAAACCAGCGACTGAGCTTGGAGATGCCAATCAGGGGGCTTTCGTGGACCGGAGTTCGATTCTCCGCGCCTCCACCAATAGTTACAGGCAGGTAGAGAAGTGTTTCTACCTGCCTTTTTATTACTTACAGATACCGCGGAGAATCGAACTCTATGCAGGGCGCGGGCGTAAAGAAAACGCGTAAGCGTTTTTAGCCCGCGGGCGAGGACGCCGGCAGGCGGCCGAAGCCGGTGCGTATTTGCGAAGCAAATACGCGGATTCTCCGCGCAAAGCTTCAACCCTATGCAGATGCGATGCCGATCGGACTGCAGCCTGCCATGCCCCGCATCAACGTCGCCCAAGGCGGAAAATCCATCCCAGAATTCCGACTCAGACTGGGATGCGGTTTCCGGATGACGTTTCAAGCGGAAAGCGCATCCCGGAATCCTCATTCGGAATGGGATGCAATTTCCAAATGAATGGCTAGCGGAAAGTTCATCCCGGAATCCGCGCTCAGAACGGGACACGCTTTCCTAACGGCGGTCCAAGCGGAAAGTCCATCCCGGAATCCCGCCTCAAACTGGGACGCACTTTCCGCTTCACCTGCCGCCTCGAAAAACCTGCGCGCCCTCCATCCCAAAACTGGGTAGAAGAAAGCCAAAACTCAATCGCAGGAGGTCGATATGACTGCAGAAGATAAGGCAAAGAACGCCGGCAAGGTCGCGCTCGTCTTGGAGGGTGGCAGTTTTCGTGGGCAGTTTACCGCCGGCGTGCTCGACGTTCTCATGGAGGCCGGTGTCGAAATTCCGGCGGTATATGGCGTATCGGCCGGTGCGCTCAACGGCGTCAACTACAAGTCACACCAGATCGGTCGCGTCAATCGCATCAACCTGACCTTCTGCAATGACAACCGCTACATGGGTGCCGCATCCTTCGCATCCACGGGCTCCATCGTGGGTTACGACTTTATCTTCAACGATATCCAGGACCGCCTGGATCCCTTTGACAACGAGGCGTTCGACGCGAGCCCCATCGAGATGTACGCCGTCGCGACGGACATGCTGTTTGGAACCGCTGCCTACCTGCCGGTCAAAAGCGCCGTGCTCGACCTCGATGCTGTGCGCGCCTCCACCTCGCTGCCGCTGGTGACGCCGCCGGTCGAGATCGACGGGCACAAATACGTCGACGGCGGCGTGGCCGATTCGGTTCCTATCGAGCATGTGCTCGAGGAGGCGGGCTTCGACCGTGCGGTCGTCATCGTCACCCAGGACCGCTCGTACGAGAAAAAGCCCTACGAGTTTATGCCTGCCGCGCGCGCCCGCTATGCCGACTACCCCTACCTGCTCGAGGCTATCGAGACGCGCCACGACCGCTATAACATCCAGCGCATGCATCTGTGGAAGTATGAGCGCGAGGGCCGCGCGCTGGTTATCGCTCCGCAAAAGCCGGTCGAGGTCGGCCATGTCGAGCACGATCCGGCAAAGCTTCTCGATCTGTATATTCAGGGCCGCCAGGAGGCAAAGCGCCTGCTCGCGGAAATCCAAGAGTTCGTTGAGCGCTAGCGCTGCAACGTCACGGCTCGTGGATGACATGTGCAGAAACTCTGGTCGGAGCCAAAATACCTGTTGACTCGTACGGCGAGCGGGGTAATATGGACGGGTTACTTGCAGAGCCCCGTGAATCTCTGTAACAACACGTACTGTACATGGAGGAGTCTAAGTGATTTCGAAATCGACTCACTACGCCAAGCAGGGCGAGGTCCAGCGCAACTGGGTTCTCGTCGACGCCGATGGTGCTGTCCTGGGCCGTCTTGCCACCCAGATCGCAATGATCCTGCGCGGTAAGAACAAGCCCCAGTTCACGCCCAACAGCGACTGCGGCGACTTCGTTGTCGTCATCAACGCCGATAAGGTCCAGCTTACCGGTAACAAGGCCGACACGAAGACCTATTATCGCCACAGCGGCTACAACGGCGGCCTCAAGGCTGAGAGCTTCCGCCAGGCTATGGAGAAGCACCCGGAGAAGGTCATCGAGCGCGCCGTTCGCGGTATGCTGCCCAAGACCACCCTCGGCCGTGCCCAGATGACCAAGCTTAAGGTCTACGCTGGTGCCGAGCATCCGCACGCTGCCCAGAACCCCACGAAGATTGAGCTGGAGGCTTAAAGATGGCTGAGAACACCGTTGTCTACCAGGGTACCGGCCGTCGTAAGAACGCCGTCGCCCGCGTCCGTCTCGTCCCCGGCACCGGCAAGGTGACTGTCAACAAGCGTGACGCCGAGCAGTATTTCGGCCGTCATCAGCTCGTTGAGAACGCCCTTGCTCCCTTCAAGGTGACCGACACCGCCGGTCAGTTCGACGTTATCGCTCTGTGCGATGGCGGCGGCATCTCCGGTCAGTCCGGCGCTCTGCGCCTGGGCATCGCTCGCGCTCTTCTGAACGCTGGCGACTACCGTGCTGACCTCAAGAAGGCCGGTTTCCTTACGCGCGATGCTCGCGTGGTCGAGCGCAAGAAGTACGGCCTCAAGAAGGCCCGCCGCGCTCCCCAGTTCTCCAAGCGCTAAGGTTTTATCTCCTTTCGAGATACAATGTACAAGCGGGGCCTGCCGATTCCTCGGCGGGTCCCGCTTTTCTTTTTCGACTAGGGTGGGCGGTTGCATATCGCCTGCTAGGGAAGGAGCGATCCTATGCCCCAGAACATCTTCGGTACCGACGGCGTCCGTGGCGTCGCCAATGCCGACCTCTCGTGCGACCTCGCGTTTCGCTTGGGCCGCGCGGCGACCAAGTTCCTTGGTCCGGATATCTGTGTCGGCCGCGACACGCGTCTTTCGGGCACCATGCTCGAGAGCGCTCTGACCGCCGGCATCATGGCCGAGGGCGGCCGTCCGCACTGCTGCGGCGTCATCCCCACGCCTGCCGTGGCGCTGCTCACCGTCCAGAACGAGCTCGACGGCGGCATCGTCATCTCTGCTTCGCATAATCCGCCGGAGTTCAACGGCATCAAATTCTTTAGCCGCAAGGGTATGAAGCTTCCCGATGCGGTCGAGGAAGAGATCAGCGCCTGGGTCATGTCCGAGGAAGCCATGGCTGCCGACACGCTGCCGACCGGTGCCGGCGTGGGCCACATCATCAAGATGAAGGACGCTCGCAAGGCATATGTCGATCATGCCATCGATACGCTTGATGGCCTGAGGCTCGACGGCCTGGTCGTTGCCGTCGACTGCGGCCATGGCGCCTCTTGCCAGACTACGCCCGCCGCGCTGCAGCGCCTGGGTGCCACGGTCCATGCCATCAACACCGATTACTGCGGCACCGACATCAATGTCGAGTGCGGCTCCACTCACCTTGAGCCCCTGCGCGAGCTCGTGCTGCGCACCCATGCCGATATCGGCCTGGCTCACGATGGCGACGCCGATCGCGTGCTCTTTGTGGACAGCGAGGGCAATGAGATCGACGGTGACTACATCCTGGCTATCTGCGGTTCTGACCTCGCCGCCCGCGGCAAGCTCGCCAACTCCGAGATTGTCTCGACCGTCATGTGCAACCTTGGCTTCTCCATCGCTATGAAGGAGCAGGGCTTCGAAATGGTTCAGACCGCCGTGGGCGATCGCTACGTTCTGGAGCGTATGCTCGCGGATGGCGCCGTCATCGGCGGCGAGCAGTCCGGCCACATCATCTTCCTGGAGCACAACACCACCGGTGACGGTCTGGTGACGGCTCTGCAGCTGCTGGCCGTGCTCAAGCGCACCGGTCGTACCCTCACCGATCTTGCCGGCATCATGAAGAAGTACCCGCAGGTACTCGTCAACGTGCATTCCGACAACAAGGCTGGTCTGGACGATTGCCAGCCCATCTGGGATGCCGTCGCTGCCGCCGAGAAGGAGCTCAATGGTCGCGGCCGCATCTTGGTGCGCCCGAGCGGTACCGAGCCGCTGGTCCGCGTTATGGCCGAGGCCGAGACGCACGAGCTGACCCAGCGCGTTGTCGACGACATCGTCGAGGTTGTCAAGCGCGAACTTCCCTAATGGTCAAAAACGAGTGCCAAGTGGTAAACTGTTAAGGCTATTTTGGTCGATTGGTATGTCCGAGGGGGAGCATGTTCACTAAAGTCCTAAGGTCTTTTGGTATGCGTGGTCGAGTCCTTACGCTGGATGCTCCCATCTCGGGCGACGTCATTCCGCTTTCCGAGGTAAACGACCAGACATTTGCCACCGGCCTTTTGGGCCAGGGCGTGGCGATTCAGCCTACCGGAACGCGTGTGATTGCACCGGCTGATGCCAAGGTCGAGGCCATTTTTCCTACGGGACACGCTGTTGCGCTTAACACGGTCGATGGCTTGGACGTGCTCATCCACGTTGGTTTGGACACTGTTCAGCTTGAGGGCAAGCACTTTACCGTACATGCGCAAGTGGGTGACATCGTCCATAAGGGCGATGTGCTCATTGAGTTCGATCGCGAGGCAATTGCTGCCGAGGGCTACGATGTGACGGTTCCCATCTTGGTGTGCAACTCTGTTGAGTTCTCGAGCATCAAGGGCTCCGTTGGCGTGCATGTCGAAGAGATGGACCAGCTCATCGTTGCTCGCGAGCGCTAGCAAGTGCACGTGGCCATTAGCCTACAATTCAAACACGTTTACGGAGGGCGCCCTTGAAAGAGGACGCCCTCCGTGGCAAGATGGGATTTGTCCGAAGCTAAAAGGCTTCGGGTCACCGTGGACGGGCAGGGGCCTCGACGCGGCTAGACACGAGACACATACATTACGCGACCTCGCCCTGGTGGCCGCACACGTTGGTTGCGGCCGACGCGGGCCGCGGGCAAGTGCTTGTAAGGGGAGCCTTGCCTCTCTTGTACGAGAAAGGACGCGTAATGAAGATCATTAAAGCTAAAGACTACGAGGATATGAGCCGCAAGGCCGCCAATATCATCTCGGCGCAGGTTATCCTCAAGCCCGACTGTGTGCTGGGCCTTGCCACCGGCTCCACCCCGATCGGTGCCTACAAGCAGCTCGCTGCTTGGTACGAGAAGGGCGACGTCGACTTTGCCGAGGTCAGCACCTACAACCTGGACGAGTATCGCGGCCTTTCGCACGACGATCCCCAGAGCTATCACTACTTTATGCGTGAGAACTTCTTCGATCACATCAACATCGACCTGAACAACACGCATGTGCCCGACGGTTCCAACCCCGATGCCGCCGCTGCCTGCTCCGAGTACGACAAGATCGTCGCCGCCGCCGGTTACCCGGATCTGCAGCTGCTCGGCATTGGCAACAACGGCCACATCGGTTTCAACGAGCCCGATGACCACTTCTCCAAGGGCACGCACTGCGTCGACCTCACCGAGAGCACCATTCAGGCCAACAGCCGCCTGTTCGACAGCATCGACGACGTTCCCCGTCAGGCCTACACCATGGGTACCCAGACCATCATGTATGCCCGCATGATCCTGGTCGTCGCCAACGGCGAGGCCAAGGCTCAGGCCGTGCATGACATGTGCTATGGCCCGGTTACGCCCGCGTGCCCGGCTTCGATCCTGCAGCTGCATACCAACTGCGTTGTCGTTGCCGACGAGGCTGCCCTTTCGCTCTGCGAGTAGCGCGAATCCTGCACCTCGACATAGCCTTGCCTAAGGCCTCCGCTTTGCGGGGGCCTTTTTGTTAGGCTCTGTTAGACCAGGATTGACATACATGTGTCCCCACGGTGCCATATCGTT
>ERZ1034842.154-NODE-154-length-35963-cov-16.600813_pt1 | contig 35963 bp, 26 predicted proteins | sample MGYA00520634_ERZ1034842 | MGnify/ENA primary metagenome ERZ1034842 (study PRJEB33766, sample SAMN09781734) | gut metagenome | biome: gut microbiome | host: Homo sapiens | place: Madagascar | study: EMG produced TPA metagenomics assembly of the PRJNA485056 data... | reverse complement strand
TGAAGCACTTGCCGACCAAATGACGCTCGAGGAGCCACGCGATATCGACTATATGTGCCGCCGCAAGCTCGACACAGGCCGCGACCTCTACGCCCAGGTCGAAACCCACGAGCAGTTTGCCGCCCTCACCCGCGCCACCGAGCGCTATCTGGTTCAGCTGCAATTTTGGGTCGATCGCCAAATTCCTTGGCCGGCCATCAGCGACCTGGTCCACGGCCACCGCCTACGCACCGAAACCGGCGAGACAAGGTAAGCCGAACTAGCAACACCAACAACACCCCATCGCGGGACCCAAAGTAGCAATCAGAGGGCTGGAGACGCATACAGCAGCGACCCCAGCCCTTTCGCAAAGTGACGCGCCTTTCGCGGCATAGCCGCGAAACAGCAAGGGCTGGATTGCGGACTCAGATAGCCTAGAGAGATATGGGTGCAAACGAGAAATCGTTGTCGGGGTCATCCTTTTCTATAAACTCATCGAGACAGAATGTCATATAGATAGGGACGTACAGGATCTTGCCCTCTTTGCCGAGATTCTCGTGGCTTAGCACAACAGCCTCGGGAATTTTGTACTCGTCTACACTCATTAGGCGATCGAGAGCCGCATGCGCTCGAACTTTCTTGCCCGATTTGACCTCGATCGGGACAACATGCCCGCGGGCGCCTTCGATCACAAAGTCAACTTCACCGACCTCACGCGTCTGGTAGTACCATGCATCAGCCCCAAGGGCGACAAGCTCCTGAGCGACCACGTTCTCGTAGAGACCGCCGAGGTTGGGAGTTTTCATATCAAGATAGACAGCTCGTGCCGTGCTGCCGGGATACCGCGATGCGAGCATACCCGTATCGGACTCGTACAGCTTGAAGGCTGTCGCCTTCTCCGTCCTCTTGAGGGGGCTCCGAGGCTCCGTTACCTGGGCGACCATCAATCCAACGCCCGCGCTCACCAGCCATAGGAAATCCTGCTCATATTTTTTAAGGCGCGCTCCCTCGCCCAGAGACGAAACAACAAAGCGATGGGACTCCGCTTCAAGCTGAACGGGAATTTGTTCGAAAATCGAGCGAACGTTAAACGCTCGAGTCGATGCATATTTAGAGATATCGCTTTTGTACTGATCGACCAGCTGAATTTGAAGCTCACGCGTTCTCACGAGCGAATAACCCGAATCGATATAGTTCTGAACGACCTCCGGCATGCCACCGCAAACGATATAAGCTCTATAGTTTTTGAGCATTGCCTCATGAATGTAGTTTTCGACGGGACGTCTCTCGACAAGGCAGTTGCGAATGTCTGCAAGCACATTCTCGCTGACGCCATTTGCCCAACAAAACTCTTCAAAATCCATCGGTCGCATAACAACGTGCTCGACATACCCCACCGGAAAAGAAGATATCCCCTTAAACTCGGTCCCAAGCATAGACCCCGAGAATACATAGCTAAAGCGCCCGTCTTCGACCAACGCCTTCATAAGTGTGACAATCTGCGGATACTCCTGAATCTCATCGACAAAGACAAGCGTATCCCCCTCAACAAGCGGCGCGTCCGCAAGAAGGGCTACACGGTTGATAAAGTCAACGGCGTTCTTAGCGTCAATTAGCACATCCCTTGCCTCGGCATCGAGCAGCAAATTGACCTCAAAATACGAAGCGTAGTTGCCCTTTCCAAACGCGCGAATCGCATAACTCTTGCCAATCTGACGTGCGCCAGTAACAAGCAACGCCTTATTGGAGTTATTCTTCCAGCTCAAAAGCCTATCAGTAACCTTGCGGCGTAGCATTAAAACCCCTAAATGACAAAAATTGGCAGATAGAATTACAAGTAATAGTACAAAAATTGGGAGATAGTAATGACCTAAATAGTACAAAAATTGGCAAATAGCGAGTTTCACTGAGGTCTCAAAGCCACCGAAACAGTAAGAGCATAGAGGGCAGCAACAACCAAGTCCCCCTCCATACCCAAAGTGACGCGCCTTTCGCGGCAAAGCCGCGAAACAGCGACCGGGACAAGGCACCCCCACAGCCACGTCCTTCATCCGCCCACACAATCCGAGGACGTAGTCGTAGCAGGATCTGAGGGCTGACCTTCGCGGACACTCCGCAGGACGAAAGAACCCCCGCCGCACGTAGTGCGCAGCGGGGGTTCTTTCATGTCCGAGGACGTCCGCGAAGGTCAGCCCTCAGATCCTGCGGTGAGAGACCTAGGCCTCGTTGTACACCGTCTTGAGCTTCAGCAGGTGAGCGTAGCGGTCCATAGCGGCCTGCTCGTTCTCCTTGAAGAGCTCCTCGGCGCGCTCGGGGAAGGAACGCGTCAGCGAAGCGTAACGGGCCTCGTTCATCAGGAACTCCTGATAGCCGCCCGCGGGCTCCTTGGAATCGAGCGAGAACTTCTTGCCGGCAGCAGCCTCGGGGTTGAAGCGGAAGAGGTTCCAGTAACCGCACTCGACAGCCTTCTTCATCTCGGCCTGGCAGTTCTGCATGCCGCCCTTCTTGATGGAGTGCATCTCGCAGGGGCTGTAGCCGATGATGAGGGACGGGCCGTCGTAGGCCTCGGCCTCGTGGATGGCCTTGAGGGTCTGAGCCGGGTTGGCGCCCATGGCGACCTGCGCCACGTAGACATAGCCATAGCTCATGGCAATCTCGGCCAGGGACTTCTTCTTGGTCACCTTACCGGCAGCGGCGAACTGAGCGACCTGGCCCAGGTTCGAGGCCTTGGAGGCCTGACCGCCGGTGTTGGAGTAAACCTCGGTGTCGAAGACAAAGACGTTGACATTGTGGCCGGAAGCCAGGACGTGATCCAGGCCACCGAAGCCGATGTCGTAGGCCCAACCGTCGCCGCCGAAGATCCAGAAGGACTTCTTGGTGAGGTAAGCCTTGTCGGCGAGGATTGCCTTGGAAGCGTCGCAGCCGCACTTCTCGAGCTCGGCAACGTAGGCAGCGGCAGCGGTCTTGGAGGCCTCGGCGTCGTTGACAGAGTCAATCCAAGCCTGGCCGGCAGCCTTGAGCTCGTCGGACGGACCATCGGCGGCGATGATGTCCTGGGTAGCGGCAATCAGCTTGTGCTGGACGGCCTCGTAACCGACGGCCATGCCCAGACCGTGCTCGGCATTGTCCTCGAACAGGGAGTTATTCCACGCCGGACCGTGACCGTCCTTGTCCTTGCAGTAAGGAGCGGTGGCAGCGGGGTTGCCCCAAATGGAGGAGCAGCCGGTGGCGTTGGAGATGAACATGCGGTCGCCGGCGACCTGGGTCACCAGACGTGCATAGGCGGTCTCGGCACAGCCGGCGCAGGAACCCGAGAACTCCAGGTAGGGCTGCTTAAACTGGCTGCCCTTGACGTTGGCCGCGATGAGCTCCTTCTTCTCGGAGACGTTCTCGACCATGTAGTCCCAAACGGGCTGCTGGTCCATCTCCTGCTCGGTGGGAACCATCTCGAGGGCGCCCTTGGGGCAGACCTTGACGCAGTTGGTGCAGCCCATGCAGTCGAGCGGGGACACAGCCATGGTGAACTTCATGCCCTTGGCCTTGGGGCCCATGGCGTCGAGCGTGCGAGTAGCCTCGGGCGCGGCGGCAGCCTCGTCCTCGGTCATCGCGAACGGGCGGATGGTGGCATGCGGGCACACATAGGCGCACTGGTTGCACTGGATGCACTTGGTCTCGTCCCAGTGGGGAACGACCACGGCGACGCCGCGCTTCTCGTATGCGGAGGCGCCCAGCTCAAACTGGCCGTCGGCGCAATCGACGAAGGCGGAAACAGGCAGGCTGTCGCCATCCATGCGATCGATGGGCTCGAGCAGGTTCTTGACCTGCTGGGCGATGGCAGACTTGGTCTCCTCGGAGAGCTCGACGGGGGCGGCATCCTCGGCGGTTGCCCAGTCGGCCGGAACCTCGAACTTACGGAAGGCGGTAGCGCCGGCATCGATGGCCTTGTGGTTGGCGTCGACGATGGCCTGGCCCTTCTTCATGTAGGACTTGGTAGCCGCGTCCTTCATGTACTGCAGGGCGTCCTCGGCGGGCAGGACCTTGGCCAGCGCGAAGAAGGCGGACTGGAGCACCGTGTTGGTGCGCTTGCCCATGCCGACCTTGGCGGCCAGGTCGATAGCGTCGATCAGGTAGACGTTGACGTTGTTGTTCGCGATGTAGCGCTTGGCCACGGCGGGCATGTGCTCGGCGAACTCCTCGTCGCTCCACTGGCAGTTGACCAGGAAGGTGCCGCCCGGCTTGACGTCGCGGACCATCTTGAAGCCCTTGACGATGTAGCTGGGGTTGTGGCAAGCGACGAAGTCGGCCTTGGTCACGTAGTACGGCGAGCGGATCGGGGAATCACCAAAGCGCAGGTGCGAAACGGTAACGCCGCCGGTCTTCTTGGAGTCGTACTGGAAGTAGGCCTGGACGTACTTGTCGGTGTGGTCGCCGATGATCTTGATCGAGTTCTTGTTGGCGCCGACGGTACCGTCGCCACCCAGACCCCAGAACTTGCACTCGATGGTGCCGGGGGCTGCGGTGTTGGGCGCATCCTCGGCCTCGGGCAGGCTCAGGTTGGTCACGTCATCGACAATGCCGATGGTGAACTCGCGCTTGGGCTCGTCCTTCTTGAGCTCCTCGAAGACAGCGAACGCGGACGCGGGAGGCGTGTCCTTGCTGCCCAGGCCATAACGGCCGCCGACAACCTTGATGCCCGTCTTGCCGGCCTCGTAGAGAGCGGAGACGACGTCCTGGTAGAGCGGCTCGCCGATAGAACCCGGCTCCTTGGTACGGTCCATGACGGCGATCTTCTGGACGGTCTCGGGGAGAACGTCGACGAAGTGCTTGATGGAGAACGGACGGAACAGACGAACCTTGACCAGGCCGACCTTCTCGCCGTGAGCGTTGAGGTAGTCGATGACTTCCTCGAGCACGTCGCAGAAGGAGCCCATGCACACGACGACGCGGTCGGCATCGGGAGCGCCGTAGTAGTTGAACAGGCCGTAATCGGTGCCGAGCTTCTCGTTGATCTTCTTCATGTAGCCCTCGACGACGGCGGGAAGCTCGTCGTAGACCTTGTTGCAGGCCTCACGGTTCTGGAAGAAGATATCGCCGTTCTCGTGGCTGCCGCGGGTGTGCGGGTGCTCAGGGTTGAGCGCATGGTCGCGGAAAGCCTGGACGGCGTCCATGTCGCACATCTCGGCCAGATCCTTGTAGTCCCACATGGCGACCTTCTGGATCTCGTGGCTGGTGCGGAAGCCGTCGAAGAAGTTAAGGAACGGGGTCTTACCCTCGATGGCGGCAAGGTGAGCCACCGGCGAGAGGTCCATGACCTCCTGGACGTTGCCCTCGGCGAGCATGGCGAAGCCGGTCTGGCGGCAGGCCATGACGTCGGAGTGATCACCGAAGATGTTCAGGGCGTGCGAAGCGACGCAACGCGCGGAGACGTGGAAGACGCCCGGGAGCTGCTCGCCCGCGATCTTGTACATGTTCGGGATCATCAGGAGCAGGCCCTGAGAAGCCGTGTAGGTGGTGGTCAGAGCACCGGCGCCCAGCGAACCGTGAACGGTACCGGCTGCACCTGCCTCGGACTCCATCTCGACGACCTTGACCGGGGTGCCGAAGATGTTCTTGCGACCCTGGGCCGCCCACTGGTCGACATGGTCGGCCATCGGGCTGGACGGCGTAATGGGATAGATTCCCGCTACCTCGGTGTACGCATACGAAACATATGCGGCCGCCTCGTTGCCGTCCATAGACTTAAACTTACGCGCCATATACCCCTCTCCTCTCATATAGGTATACAGGCCCCGGCGATCGCCGGGATGTTGGCGTGATGGGATTTTCGTTGTTGCTTCCAATCATCTGGCAGGCAGACTGAGCAGCAGGTACATGGCGTGGAGAGAAGGTATGCCGAGGCGAGGGGCAGCTGATGCGCCCTACAGGCCCGACCGCCCGTCTTGCACATGACCGAGCGCCGCAAAGGCCGCATGCCGGATGCTCCCGGGCACGCCCCGGCGATGGGAAGCGCCCGCAACGGAAATCCGCATGCGGGTTTATTGTACCCCGCCGTCAAGTGTAATTTCGACAAATATAGGTGGGCGGTAAAGGTTTACCTCGGGTGACTGCCAAGGGCCAAAATGGTCCCTCCATCCCCGGGCGACTGGCTCTGGCGCGCCAAGGAGTGTCCCCAAGTGCCGGCAGGAAAGGAACGTCCCTATCTGCCAGCTAGAGGGCGCCGAAGAGGATGGCGTAGGTAGTGGAGCCGCCGAGCTTGAGCTCGTCGCCGGGATTGAGCTGGGCGGAGCGGCCGGGCTCGACCTGGATGCAGACGCTCGTGACCCCGTTTACCACCACGGTCCCGTTGGTAGACGACAGGTCCTCGACGTGCCAGGTATTTTGAGCATCGCACCAGATATGGGCATGGCGAGCCGAGACGTCATCACCGACGTCGGTGATATCGCCCTCCCCCGTTGCCAGCGCGCCGATCTCGACACCTTCCTCACTCGGCTGAATCCAGCGCGGGGCACTCACCACAAAGCCGTTTTGCACACGCAGCAGGCCCAACGGATGCGCCGGGGCGGGTTCGCGTTCGCCCGCGGTCATCGACATGCCAAGCGAACGCGGCGTGGATGTGCCTCCGCCACAGGTCGCGTTCGCGTAGTCGATGGCATAGTTCACCGAGGACCGCACATCCGCCGAACAACCGACGGCGACAAACAGCACCAGCACGGCCTCGGCGCGCTCGGCGGGCATGAGTTCCGCCGCCTGGGACAGGCGATCGAGCGCGTTGCGATAGAGATTCGTGTCCTGGTGACACTCTTCGAGCGCGCGTACCATCGGTTCACCTGCAGGACCGCACACCATATTGATCACAGCCGTGGAGTCCATGGGATTGCGCTGGCGCAGGGCCAGTTGCGACATAATACGCGCAGCCGAGGTACCGTATTCGGCAAAGTAGCGCTGCTGAAGCGTGCCGACCGGCGCGCGAACGATAAAGCGGGAAACCCAAGAACGATCGGCGGCTCGGCTCTGCGGGCTGCGGCCGTCGGCGAGCGGACGGGACGAAAGCACCAAGCCGCACAGCTCGATATGGCTCAGATGCGCCGCGCGCTTAAAGATGTCAAACATGGCCCCGCATGGGGTGAGCTCAACTTGAGATGCCATGACCTAGGCCTCCTTGGTCGTAGAAATAGAATCGGACGATACTTCGACAGGTCCGCCAAAAGTACGGGCAGCTGCGGCTCCACCGGCAAGCGGAGTCGCCCTCTGGGCTTTTGTGCGTCGCGGTGCCGAAACGGGAAGTTCAAAGGCAAAGCCCATCGCAAGCAAAAACCACGTAAGCGTATAGGTTGCAACCAGAGCGGCAACAAGGCCGCCCATCACGGCGCGTTGGGAAAATACGCTACATGCAGCCACAACCAGCACCGGAACCTCGCAGGCAGAAAGCGCAAGCACACCCTGCAGGAACCCCGAGCGCCGATCGCGCGCAAGTGCCCCCGCGGCAACGCCGGCTATGCCTGGCAGCGCCAACGCCAGCGCGGCAATAACACCCGGTAGCGACCCAGACCACACGAGCGATCCCAAAGTCGCCGTCACGCGAGCGCCCGACGCCAGCAGCGCGGCCGAAACCACGACCACAGCCCAAACCACGCCACAGACGACCGTCGCGCCGACCATCAGCGCGCGACGAACCGCGCGGCCAGACGCATCCATGGGGCACGGCGTGAGCGGCTCGCCGCGGAGCGAACGACCGACATTTTGCGCATAGTGGTCACAAAACGCCGAGAGCGCCGCCTCGACCGCCGCCGGCTCGGGACGATCTTTTTGGTGGCTGGATAGACAGGCCATCACCACGTCGAACAGCTGGGCATCGACAAACGCCAGCGCATCGCGTAGCTCCTCGGAATCCGGCTCAAGCCCCAACTGCTGGGCCTGCTCAGCCGCGGCGAGCGCCACATCGGGCTCACGACGAAGCAGCTGAGTCAAATCGCAACCGGGCGCATGGGCACCAATGGGATAGTCGGGCCGCGTGTCCATCTTGAGACGGTAGGGGCTCGCGATGTCGCGCGTCTTTTTGCGCGAACCCGAAGTGCTCGGCGCGGCTTCGTATGGCGCGACGCCGGCAATGAGCTCGTAAACCGTGCTTGCCGCGGCATAGACGTCGATCGCCGGCGACATACGCAAAGCGCGCAGGTCGGGAATATCGTCGGTGAGCATCTCGGGCGGAGCGTAGGCCACCGTCGCGCGACGCAGCGTGGCATAGCGCTCGGTAAAGGATGCCTTGCCGCCGGTACCGGCCACGGCCGACGCAGGCTCGAGCGCCAGCGACGAGCCAAAGTCAATCAGGCATAGGTCAAAGGCGCCCTCGGCAAGCTGCCGGTCAAGCGGTAGACGCGCCGTACGCACCATAATATTAGCGGGCGAGATATCGCGATGGACAAAGCCCTCCCCCACCAGGCTCATGCGGCAGAGCAGATCGAACAGGTCGCGACCCAGACGCGCCGCCACAAGCGGCGACAGGCGTCCGGCATCGTCCACGGCAAGTCGCGAACGCAAGCGGGCAAGCGTCTCGCCCTCGACCCATTCCATGACAATCGCAGGCACACCGTCAACCTCGCCCCAGCCATAGAGGCGGGGAAAGCCCTTAAGGCCCGAAAGGGCGCGATGGCATTCGTATTCCTCGCGAAACGCCGCCTTGAACTTGGCGACCAGCGCCTCATGGGCGGCATCGTCGTCAAACTCATCGCGCGTCGGCAAGATGAGCTGTTTGAGTGCCACGGCCTCGCCTTGGGCGTTGACGGCACGCGTCACGCGGCCGATACCGCCACGGCGCACGGTGGCATCGTCGGCAAACAGTATCGTAAAACGACGCAGATAGGCAGGCAGTTCGTCCTGACCGAGCGCAATGGCCGGCTCAAACCCGTCGATACGCGCCAGGCGCAGGCCGACCATGGGATCGCGACCGAGCGATTGTGGTGTGGTGGATGCAAGATCGGTCATCATAGGGCAAGCGCCGCCACGTTATTGTTGAAGTTACCGAGCGCGACGTCATCATCGCCGTAATGGCCGACCCATTGACATAGGTTGGTGTAACAGCCCCACAGATTGGCATACTGCTGATACCACTTTGACCGGGGCGAGAATGTCTGACGACCGAACTCGGCTCGAATGACAAACATCTCCCCGACCAGGCTGTCGCACGGCCTGGGATCTCCCGTAGAGTTATAGGTCGAAACCACGTCATTGGCACGAGAAACATAGCCGTCGAGCATGTTGTACTTGGTCACAAGCCAACTGTGAATGCTCTCTTCCTCAGCAGCGGAAAGGCCACCGGAGTTTGCATCGTTGTCAGTGTTGCCGCCCGTCGAGCCGCCGTTTCCAGACCCTCCGGCAGAGGAACCCGACCCAGAGCCGCCGCCCGAACTCGACGAATCCGAGCCGGAGCCAGAAGTATCCGAGCTACCGGGCTTTCCGGACTGCTGGGCGTCCTGCTCCTTCTGCTGCTCGACCTTATTCACCGTTGCCGCCACGCTATTGTTGGACAACCGATCGATGATCTTGGTGTTGGTGAGCACGATGGTTTTGCCATTGGCAAGCGTGACTTCGTTGTCCGGGGCCTCGGCGCCGTCCGCGTCGTCAGTGCCAAACACAATATGCGCGACCACGCTTGCCCAAGCATATCCAGTCGTGGTGCCCAGGTCACTTTTGACCTCATGCCCTACGCGCGGTTCGCGTGCGGCATGTGCCTGTATCATGGACGGCACGGTCATGCCATAGGCAGAAACGCCAGCTATGACCAGCACCAGCGAGCAAGACAGCAGTGCGTACGCCCGCGGCGCCAAGCCCAGTCGGCGTCGCATGCGCACCGCGGCGCCGCGCTTTGTCTGAGTGCCACCGGGCCGCATGCGTTCTCCTCCAACAAAAACACGCCGCTCGGGAGCGGCGCATTCATTCGAATCCATATTTGAGTGTATCAGCGAACCCAAAAGGTTGCGCAACGAATGGGCAAATTAAGGATGCGAGTGGAAGCATCCATGCGATAAGCGGATACAAAGCATCTTTGTTGCACAACAAACTTACAGTCGCACGGGGAAATTATGACTACCCCGTGCGTCGCGAGGAAAACATATGGCAGGAGCAGGCTCGCCACCTAAATCGTGCGACGGGCCTCGATGGCGCGCCCAAGCGTAAGCTCGTCGGCATACTCCAGGTCGCCGCCCACGGGCAGGCCGCTCGCCAGACGCGACACCTCAACGCCCAGTGGCTTGATAGTGCGGGCCAGGTAGCTCGCCGTGGTCTCGCCCTCAATATTGGGGTTGGTGGCGATGATGACCTCGTGGATGTTCTCGTGGCCCAAGCGTGCCAGCAGCTCGCGAATGTGCAGCTGCTCGGGGCCAATCTTGTCCATGGGACTGATCACGCCGCCCAATACGTGGTAGAGACCGTGGTAGCTGCCCGTGCGCTCGATCGCCTGGACATCGCGCGGCTCGCCCACCACGCAAATGCGAGTGGTGTCGCGCATCGGGTCCTGGCAGATGGAGCACTCGTCGGCCGTGGCGTAGTTAAAGCAACGGCTGCAAAAGTGAACCTCCTGCTTAACCTCCAGGATGGCCTCGGCCAGGCGGCGCGCCTCCTCGGCGTCAGCCTCCAACAGGTAATAGGCGATGCGCTGAGCCGACTTGGGGCCAATGCCCGGCAGACGGCCCAGCTCATCGAGCAATTTTTGCAGGCTATGGTTAGAACTCATATATATGCGCGTCTTAGAACGGCATGCCCGGGATGTTGAGGCCGCCGGTGATGGCGCCCATCTGCTTGTTGGCGAGCTCGTTGACGCCGCGAACGGCCTCGTTGACGGCAGCCATAATCATGTCCTGCAGCATGTCGACGTCCTCGGGATCGAGCGCATCGGGATCGATGGTGAGGTTGACGAGCTCCATCTCGCCGTTAACGGTCACCTTGACCATGCCGCCGCCGGCAGAGGCGTCGACGGTCTGGGACTTGAGGTTCTCCTGCGCGGCGGCAAGCTGCTCCTGCATCTTGCGAGCCTGCTTCATCATCTGCTGCATGTTCATACCGGCCATGATGGCTCCTTTACGTGCGGCCGCACGCCGAGCTGCAAGGGCAGCCGGAGCACGGCGGGACTTTCAAACTCAAAAATCGTACCACGGCGCGAGGCCAGCGAGCGGGGCGGACACGCCACCTCAGTCGATATACATGTCCTCCAATACAAACCGCACGCAAAGATTATGCAAGGTCGAATTATGCAAGGTTGCATAAAATCTCAAGCAAATCTAGTAGAGCCGAAATCGGCATTTCATGTGTGCCACTAAATTGCTAAATGCCGAACCGCTGCTCGAGGCGGCGCACATGGCGACAGGATATAATTTGATTGTCATAGATAGCAATTTGGAGGTGCCCCATGAATGCCCCCGACGCGCTCCAAAACATCCGCTCAAAACACCCCGCTCTATATTTGGTTATCTATCTCTTTGCCGGCTGGGCATTGCTGGTTGTCGTCACCCACGCTATAGCCTTTGGAGCAGAACTGTTAGTAGCCAGCTCGGACCAGCCCACCGTCAAATGGGAAGCGACCGATGAGTGCACCGATGGAACCCGAACCATTTACTACAACAGCCCGTCCCTCTACCAAGAGTTCAAGGTCAAGATAAAGGACTCCAAGATTGTCGATGCCGAACCAGGCGCTTTCTTGACAATCGGAGCAACCCTCAGCGCCGAGCAAGTCGAGTACACGGACAGCCGCGCGACGTATCGTGTCGACCTCAGCACCCTAGGCCGACCGTCACGCACCTGCCTACTCGAATGCGATATACGCGGCACCACACTACACATGTCCGAAATTCAAATGCGCCCGGATAAAGAACCCCTAAAGGGCTAGGGGTCCTAAGCCCAGCAAGCGATTCTCAACAGTAAAACGACAGCCCACCGGTTGTTTCTTTCCAGCGTTTGCAAATCAGCGCATGGTTAGATGAAACAAACTGCATGATATCGCGTAAATCCCGAGCAGGAATATCGCCCTTGTTATGGGCCAGCTTGCATCCGCCGGAGCGGGTAAGCCGTATCTTGGTTGCCTCGGCAGTGGGGCGCTTGACCGCAACGTGAACATGGACAGGTTCGCCGTTCTCCCCCGTCCTGAAGAAGATGATGTACGGCCCGAGTCGAAACAGACTAGGCATAGACTCGTCCGCCTTCGTAGGCAAAACGCAGGATGAGCGGGGCATTGTTGCGCACGAAATCATCGAGTTCTTTGAGGTCCGCTTCGCTAAAGCCCTCGTGTGACACCCAATTGAATGCCGGCAAGATACACTCCGCCGTGTCAAAACCCCAATCGCGCGGGCGCTCCACAACAACCTTCACCGTGTTGTCCTCCCGGACTTCGGAATACGAAACCTGCGTATCGTCCTCAAGGCGGACATATTCCCACATCATAAGCTCGCTCCGTTCAAAGGGTTCTCTTCTTGAGCAGTATACCCGCCTGCGCAGCTACTCCACCGGCTTGAAGATGGTGGACTGACCGAAGACGCTGCGGATGAGGGCTTTGGCCTCGTCCTCGGTCTGTGGGATGCTCGGGGCTGCGCCCTGATGGCCGAAGGGGCTGCCCGCACCGGGGTTGGACTCCCAGGGAGCTGCAGGAGCGTCCCCCTCTTTGGGGGCAGTTGCGGCGGGCTTGGGCGCGGACGCCGTGGCCGGCGCGTCGAACGGAGGCAGATCGTCCCCGCCCGCATCGGCGGCAAAACCGGCGACCATGGCATCGTCGTAGGGCACCTGCTCGGATTCCCACGGCGCAGACTGCGCGGACGGCTGAGCCTTGGGACCGGACGCGCGCTCGGGCGCGCGGGGCGCAGGCTCAGTCGGGAGCTTGCCCGTGGCGGGAGCGCCGGCAGGGTTGTCGGAGCGCAGCCAGGGGGCCTTGCCCAGGTCGGATGACTTGGGCGCAGGCGCAGCGGCAGGCTTGGGCGCGGGGACCGAAGCAGCCGATTTGGCCGCGGCTGGCTTAGGCGCCGACGGGGTCGATGCCGCTACCGGTGCCGCTTGCTGCTGCGGCGCGCTGGCGCTCGAGGATACAGGGGCCGCCGAGGACACGGGCTGCGGGTCCGCAGATGCCGCAGCCCGTGCAGATGGAGAATGCTCCTCATGTTGAGGAGCCGGCGTGCCACCTCCATCCAGGACGTAGTCGACGGTGCGACGACCGAAGACCGCGCAGACCGTCGGCAGGACCACCGATTGCGTGTCAGCGCGGCCGAGCATCTTGATGGCAAAGGTCGAGCCCGCGGGGAACGAGACCGTGAGCTTGGAGCCGTCGTCGGCCGTGGCGCGGGCGTTGAGCAAAAGCCCTGCGTAGGAAGCCTGACGCGCCTTGACACGCTCGACAACCTCGGCCCATTTGCGCTGCAGCTCTCCGGCATCCTCGACCGCGGGCGTCTCGGCAGCACCAGCGGCAGCAACCTGGGCGGCGGTGTTGGGCTGGGGCTTAGGTGCCGGAGCGGTGGCAGGCGCGGGGGCTGCAACGGGCTGAGGCGTCGGAGCCGGCGCAGACTGAGGTGCAGACGCTGCAGGCTTGGAAGCCGACACGGACGCAGAACGGGGCGCAGGCTGAGCCGCCGGAGCGGCAGCACCACGGTCCCAAGGCATACCGCCCTGGCGCGCGGACGTATCAGCGGTGGTAGCAGATGCCGCCGGAGTAGCGGCTCGGGCACCCGAGATCAGCGTCGGCTGCTGGGCGGCAGCGGGTACGGATGCTGCAGGCGCGGTGGCCTGAGCAGCAGCCACGCTCGCCGGCACGGCGCCGTTGGCAACCATGGCCTCCAGACGCGCCACGCGCTCGGCCAATGCCTCAATCGTTAAATCAGCCTCGGGACGTGCCAGACGCGTACAGGCAATCTCGAGCACCAGGCGCACGTCGCTCGCGCCCCTCATCTCCAGTGCGGCATCGTCGAGCACCGTCAGCACGCGGGCCAGGCGGTCGGCAGGATGCTCGCCAAAGGCAGCGGCCTCGGCAGCAAGCGCCTCGGCCTGCTCGGAGCCGCCCTCAAACAGCTCGGCACGGGCACCGGCAACGCAGGCAACGTACACGTCACGCACATGCGCTACCAGGTCGCGCGTCAGCTCCAGCAGGTCGTTTCCTTCCTCGACCTGCGCACGGATCAGTCCATAGAGCTCGGCAACATCGCGATCGGCAATGGCGCGGGAAAACTCGCCCAGAATCTGGTCCGAAACCTCGCCTAAAAGCGAGCGGGCATCGTCCGCATGCACAGAACCGTTGCCAAAAACGCTCAGCTGCTCCAGCGTGGAGAGCGCGTCGCGCATGCCGCCCTTGGCATGGCGCGCCACGATGGCAAGCGCCTCGTCGTCGTAGTCGAAGCCCTCCTGCTCGCACACGTATGCCAGGCGGCGCTCGATATCCTCGTTGCCGATGCGGTGGAAATCGAAACGCTGGCAGCGCGAGAGGATGGTCTCCAGAATCTTTTGCGGGTCGGTGGTGCACAGCACAAAGATCACGTGTGCCGGCGGCTCCTCAAGCGTCTTGAGCAGCGCGTTGAACGCCGCCGTCGTGAGCATGTGGACCTCGTCGATGATATAGATCTTGTACTTGCCGCGCACCGGGGCAAAGTTGACGGAGTTGATGATCTCCTCGCGCACGTTGTCCACGCCGGTACGGCTTGCGGCATCGAGCTCGTAGACATCGGGGTGGTTGCCCTCGGCAATGAGCTCGCACTCCTCGCAAGTACCGTCGGGCATGCAGCCGCTTGCACCCTCGGCGCGCGCCGCCTCGGCATTGCGGCACAGCAGCGCCTTGGCAAGGATGCGCGCCATGGTGGTCTTGCCCGTGCCGCGCGGTCCGCAGAACAGGTAGGCGTGGGACAGGCGTCCCTCGGTGATAGCGTGCTCGAGCGTCGAGACGATATGCTGCTGGCCCACCACGGAGTCGAAGGTGAGCGGGCGATACTTTCGGTACAACGATTCCATGGGTGCTCCCCCGGGTATACTGAGACTTGTTGCCGCGACGGCCATGCGGTCGCACGGCATACTGCATTCATAATAACCCGTACGGCGAGCCCGCCGCGATAGGAGTCCAAAGAGCATGGCAGACGCAGAGAGTAACCTCGTTCCCTCCGAAGCAGCCGACCAGGTCGAGGTCGCGCTCGAGGAGCAGGCCGCAGCCGACGACGGCATTCTGTACCTCAACGAGTATCAGTACGAAAACGACCTCGTCACCGACTTTGCCCGCCTGGTCGCCTCGCCCAGGCGCCGTGGCTCCCTGTACGTCGCCGCCGCGATTGCCGCGCTCATCGGCATCGGCATGCTGGTGGCCGGCGGCAGCTGGATCAAGTTCGGCGTCGTGCTGATCGTGTTCGGCGCCTTTTTGGCCTGGTGGAGCAAGAACCTGCACCACACGCTCGCCCGCGACTTTATCGACGCCGTCGAGGCCGACGAGTCCATGGGTGGCCGCTATCGCCGCGTCGCCGCCAACGAGGACGGCCTGATGGTTTGGGGCAAGAGCGGCAAGTCGCAGTTCTTCCCGTTTGACAAGCTCGACCACGTACTCGACGGCGAGCGCATCTTTGTGGCCATGTTCGCCGACCAGGGCGTGACGATCCCCAAGGACACCTTCGTCCGTGGCGATGCCGAGCAGTTCGGTCCCTTCCTCAAGGCCCGCATCAACAAAAAACTCCGCATCGAGACCAAGAAGAAGAAAATGAAGGCCGAGAAGGCCGCCGCCGAGGCCAAGCAGGGCGACAAGCCCCAGGAGACCAAGGGCAAGCAGCGCAAGCAGAAGAAGAACAAGAAGAAGCACTAAGGCCAAGCCAGACAGGCAGCCTCACATCCCGTTATCCTCGCCATCCGCCCGAGCGTGCTACACTAGCAGCATCTATGCCACCGCGAACGGCTCGGCTCCGCGCCCGCCACTCGCAAACGAACTTTAAACGCACGAGGGTTGGCCATGCCGCTTTTCTCGCAACATACCGCCCGGTTCTCGCCGGACGTTCCTTTGGAGGGCACCAGCTCTCGCGAGCTGCTCAAGCGGTACCAGCCGCTCGAGACACTTGCGACCGGCGGTTTTGGCTCCATCGAGATTTGCCGCGACACGCACCTGCGCCGCCGCGTCGCCATTAAGCGCATCCCCCTTATCAACGGCGCCGGCATGCCCGCCAGCGACATCATGGATGTCCTGCGCGAGGCGCACACTGCCGCCATGCTTCAACATCCCAATATCGTGCAGGTCATCGACTTTACGCATGACACCGCCTATGCCTACCTGGTCATGGAGTATATCGACGGTATGTCGCTGGCCGAGTTTTTGCATCGCGTGGACGGCCACTCACTCACCTTTGACGAGGCCGCGGCCATTGCCGATGCCCTGGGCCAGGCGCTCACCTTCGCCCATAGCAATGGCGTACTCCACCTGGACATTAAGCCCGCCAACGTGCTCATCGACCACTCGGGCAATGTAAAGCTCACCGACTTTGGCATGGCGCGACTGTCGTCCGCCGGTGGCTTTGGCGGCTCGCGCGGCGGCACCATCGGCTACATGCCGCCCGAGCAGCTCGATATCGAGACCGGCACGGTCGACGAACGCGCCGATGTCTTTGCCCTTGCCTGCGTTATCTATGAGGGTTTGTGCGGCAGCGCTCCCTTTATGGCGGCCACGCCCGCCGACTCGCTCGACCGCATCATCGGCGGCGCCACCTATCCCAGCGAGCTGATACCACACTTTCCCCCGGGAGCCGAGGCCGCGCTCATGAGCGCGCTCTCCCCCATGCCGCAGGACCGCCCCAACAGCATCGAGGCTTTTTGCGACCAGCTCCTTGCCGGTCTGGGCAGCGTGCGCGAGGGCCGTCGCAGCCTGGAGCAAATGGTTGGCGAGCTTTCGGATGACGAGCAGGAGCTCGACGATATCGAGCCGTCGTACTACGAGGACGACGCCATCGAGGTCGACCCCGCGCTCGGCTGGGCGGGCACGCGCTGGAGCCATGCGCGCGACTACACCATGCACGCTATCTCGGCGCTAGCGTGCGGCACCTTTAGCTTTTTGCTGATGCAAACAGCCGGGGTCGCGGCGCTTCCCGGCCTGGTCATTGCGGCTATCGCGATCGGAGCGGCGGCTGGCCTGGCCCCCCAGATCGGCTCGGCCATCTCGGCTGTGGGCTTTTTGGTGCTCATGGCCAACGCCACCATGCAGGCGCAGGGCATCCTGTCGATGTTGCCCGTCGCGGTGGTCTTTGCCGCTGCCATGTCCGGTTGGTGGATCGCCTGGGGTCGCACCGAGGCTGCCGCGAGCGCCGCGCTCACCTGTGCACTCGCGCTTGGCTGTCTGACTGGCAATACCTTCCTGGCAGCTGGGGTCGCCGCCGGCGTCGCGTCATTTTGGCTCGGCCCGGCAAGCGCCGCCGCGGCAACGGGCATGGGCGTGCTTTTTGCCCGTCTGGCGACGGTCGCGCTTTCAGCCGGAGGCGTGCTGGGGCTCGGTAACGTTGCCGCAGCGCTGGAAGACCCGCTCCTTTGGGCTGCCTTTGTGCTGGTCGCGACAACTGCCGCAGCGTCATCTGCGCTGCTCAATGCCCATGCCAAGCGAGCCGACCAGGGCTCAAACCTTGCCTCAATCGCCGCCATCGCCGTCACCGGCATCGGCTGCGCAGCGGCATCCTGTCTTGCACACCATATGGAAATTGCCAGCCTTGCAGCCGCGGTCGCCGCCAAGGCGGCAGTTGCGGGAACCCTATCCTCTATAATCGTTGGGATATGCCTATATTTGCTCGGATACCAAAGAACCTATACGGAGAGTGATCTTTCGTGAACTTCCTGAACATCTTCGAGGACCACGTGGCCGGCATCTTCGGTGCCACCCGTGCCCCGTTCTCCTTTAAGAAGCTTGCCAAGCAGGCCGCTCGCGACATGGAGGATCAGACTCTGGTGATTAACGGCGTCAACACGGCGCCGGCACTCTATACCATCCTGATCGCCGCCGACGACGATCCCATGCTCGCCCCGTTCTACCCCGAGCTTTCGCGCGAGGTCCGCGAGTTTGTGAAAGCGCAGGCCGAAAAGCGCCGCTATGTCTTTGTCGGCGAGCCCCTCGTGCGCTTTATGATCGATCCGCAGCTGCGCGCCGGCAAGTTCTCGGTCTTTGCCGAGAACGTCGATGCCCCCACGCTCGGCCGCCTGTACGAAGAAGAGCGCGCCTATCAAAACGGTCTGGGCCAAAACAACTCCGCGGCAAGCCGTGCCGCCAGCGCCCCGCGCGCCGGCCAGCAGCAGTTTGCTGCCCCGCAGCCGCAGCGCCCCGCCGCCATGCCCCAGCAGCAGCCGACGCCTCGCGCCGCCGCTCCTGACCCGCTTGCCGTAGCAGATCCCTTCGCGCCTAGCGTCCCCGACCCCGCCGCTCCTATCCCGGTGCCGCAGACCGTCTCGCGCGACGCGCTTGCCGGCATGGGCGGAGCCGCCGCGACCGGTGCCGCCGTGGGCCTAGGCGCCGCAGCCGGCATCGCCTCCAACATGGCGAGCACTCGCGCCCCACAGCGCCCGCTCGCCCAGCTCGTCGACGTCGTGAGCGGCGAGAGCCATAGCATCACCTCCGCACAGGTGACCATCGGTCGCGAGCGCTCAGTTTCCGACATTGCCCTGCGCGACCCCAACGTGTCGCGCCGCCACGCCCAGCTCACCTTTACGGGCTCGGATTGGTCGATCGAGGACCTCAATTCCACCAACGGCACACTCGTCAACAACCGCCGCATTACGCGCTGCCCGCTGCGCAACGGCGATCTGCTGACGTTTGGCCTGAGCACCTTTGAATTTAGGGGATAGTCGCTTATGAACATCGATATCGTCCTTTTTGCAGGCCGCATCGTCCTGGTCGCCCTGCTCTATATCTTCCTGTTCGCCGTCATGAAGACCGGCGTGGGACTTGTGCGCGGACAGCGCCGCGACTCGGCTATCTGGACGATCGATGTGGACAAGGGCCCGCGCGGTATCCGCGGCATCCACGTAGACATGCTCGGCCCCGTCATCGTCGGTCGCTCGCCATCTTCGGACATCTGCATCAACGAACCATTCGTCTCGGCCTCGCATGCGCGCTTTTCGCTGCAGGGCCCGGCGCTCATCATCGAGGACCTCAACTCGCTTAACGGCACGCTCGTCAACGGCCGCCAGCTTGTGGAGCCCGCAACGCTGCGCGAGGGCGACGAAGTCCAGATCGGCGATGTGGTCATGAAGGTGAACCGTCGATGATCGACGAGGAGAACAAGTCCGCGACTATGACCGAGGCACCGGCTGCCGCCACAGCTGCGCCGGCCCACGCCGCTCCGGCGGGCTCCGCACCCGTGGAACCCGAGGACACCGTGTTCTCCCTGCCTCTTTCGCATGTAACGCATGATATTTCGGATCTCGCCGATAACGAGGACGAAGAGGATGCCGTAGCGGCGCCCATCGGCGCACATGCTGCGGAACAGCCCACAGCGCCCGAAGCAACCTCGGCGCCAGCTCACTTTGCAGAGCCCGTCGCCGCGGCAATCAACGAGAGCGCTGCGGTGTTTGCGGCACCCGAGCCCGCCGCGCCGGCGTTTCCCATAGCCCCGGCATCCGAGGTTGCGCCCGTGTCTACGCCGGCGCCCGAAGCGGGGCCATCCCCCGAGGACGGCCCTGCACCCAAGGCCCCGCAGCCTGCGCCCGCAAGCGAGTCCGATACCGTGGCCGAGCCCGCCGCCCAGTCGCAAAGCACGCCCGCGCCGTCGCACTTTGCGACACCCGAGCCTATAGACGTCAGCCCGCAAGACGACGAGTCGACCGCCTGCGCGTCCGAAGAGCCCGGCTCCCCGGACACCGGCGATTCCGAATCAAACGCCGAGACCGACACCGTCTCTCCCGGTGACACAGCCGAGATCGACGTTGCCGCCGTTGAGGCCAAGCTCAAAGACCCCGGCTCGACCATGAGCTTTGAGCCCCTGACCGAGGAACGCATCGAGACCGACTCGACCTATGATGCCGGCACCACCACACAACTCATGTGGGGCGCCCGCTCCGACGTTGGCTGTGTGCGCCCGCACAATGAGGATTCCTACCTGGTGCAGTCGCCGCTCTTTTGCGTATGCGACGGCATGGGTGGTCACGCCGCCGGCGAGGTAGCCTCTTCCATCGCCGTCGAGACTATTGCCAAGACGGCCCCGCAGTCCGCCGACGCAGCACGCCTGGCCGCAGCCGTCGAGGCAGCCAACGCCGCCGTAATCGAGGCGGCCCTGAACGGCCTGGGCAAGCCCGGCATGGGCTGCACAGCCACTTGCGCCTATATCGAAAACGACACGCTCGCCATCGCCCACGTGGGTGACTCTCGCGCCTACCTGCTCCACGAGGGCACGCTCATCCGCGTGACCCGCGACCACTCCTACGTGGAGGAGCTCGTGGACGCCGGCGAGATTACGGCAGACGAGGCTCGCGTCCACCCCAACCGTTCGGTCATCACCCGTGCGCTGGGCTCGGACCCTGCCATGTATGCCGACCACTTCACTCTGCATATCGAGGAAGGCGACCGCCTGATCCTGTGCTCCGACGGCCTTTCGAGCATGATTCCCGATAGCGATATCGAGAACATCGCCACGCAGTCCTCAACCGCGCAAATCTGCGTCGACAATCTAGTGGACGCGGCGCTTGCCGCCGGCGGCCACGACAACGTGACCGTAGTAGTCGTTGACCTGGTTGACGATGGCGTTATGCGCGAGGCGCAGCGCGTACGTCGCCGCAACATTACTATCGCCGCCATCCTGGCCCTCGTCTTTGTGCTGGCAGCTGGCATCTGGGCCTACACGGGTGTCACCGGCTCGTACTACCTGGGTACCTACCAGGGCAATGTCGCCGTCTGGCGCGGCCTGCCCGGCAAGCCGCTCGGACTCAAGCTCCACTGGCTCGAAAGCGAAACCAGCATTAAGCTGTCCGACCTGCCCGAAGACACGCAAAACCGCCTCAAGGCGGGCATTCCGCAAACAAGTGTCGACGATGCGCAGGACACGATATCCAAGTACCGCCACCAGATCGATGAAGAGCAGACCCGCCAGGTGATCGACGCGCAAACGATTCGCGACAACACCAATCAGGGATCGACCTCCGAATCAGATTCCGAGAAAACCGCCGAACAGTCCGCCGAGGCCGAAGCCTCCGATAAGAATTAGAAAGGGAGTGCCGCTTATGAGTCGCCGCAACACCGAGCTGCTCTTGCTCATCGCCTCGGCGTTCCCCGTCATCCTGCTGTATGCGATGTACGTGCTCACCGCGGGCGCTGCCATCTCCTTTGAGACGCTCGCCGTACCGATCGGCCTCTTTGCCGCCTTTGCCGCGGCCCACATTGCCGTGCGCATCTTGGCGCCCGGTGCCGACCCCGCCATCCTGCCCATTGTCTTTGTGCTTTCGGGCATCGGTATCACGTTCGTGACGCGTCTCGCACCCGCTCTCGCGATCTCACAGCTCATCATCCTGTTTGTCTCGGTGGCCCTGATGGTGGGAACGCTCGCACTGGTCAAAAACCTCGACGTGGTCATGCGCTACAAGTACACCTTTGGCATCATCGGCATCATCCTGCTGATGCTGCCCATCTTTATCGGCACCACGATCTCGGGCTCCAAGCTGTGGATTCGCATCGCGGGCTTTACCATCCAGCCTGGCGAGTTCGCCAAGGTCTTTATCGTGCTGTTCCTGGCCGGGTACCTGGCCGAAAACCGCGAGCTGCTCTCCATCTCCAACCGCAAGATCTTGGGCTTTAAGATCCCTCGCCTGCGACTGCTGCTGCCGCTGTTTGCCGTGTGGGGTGTGTGCCTGCTCGTCGTCGTCTTCGAACGCGACCTGGGTTCGGCCGTACTGTTCTACACCATCTTCTTGCTGATGCTCTACGTTGCCACGGGGCGCTTTTCGTATGTCGTTATCGGCCTTGCGCTCTTAGCCGTTGGAGCCGTGGGCGCCTACAAGTTCCTGTCGCACGTTCAGGTGCGTTTCCAGGTTTGGGTCGATCCGTTTAAGGACGCCCAGGGCCAGGGCTACCAGATCGTCCAGTCGCTCTTCTCGCTTGCCGATGGCGGTCTGGTCGGTGTTGGCATCGGCAACGGCATGGCCAACAACATCCCTGTCGTCGAGTCCGACTTTATCTTCTCTGCCATCGGCGAGGAGATGGGCCTTTTGGGCGGCGGCGCCGTGCTCATCCTGTTTATGCTCTTTGCCGTGCGTGGCCTCACCACGGCTGCCCGCGCTAAATCCGACCTCGCCGCCTTTAGCGCCACGGGCCTTACGGCCGCCATCAGCTTCCAGGCCTTCTTGATCGTGGGCGGCGTTACCCGCCTGATCCCGTTGACCGGCGTCACCCTGCCCTTTATGAGCCAGGGCGGTTCCTCACTGCTGGCAAGCTTTATCATCGTCGCGCTCCTGCTGCGCGCCGGTGACGAAGCGACCGGACGCGAGGCCGAGCTTACTGGCACCGGCACCATGACCGCCATCACCGATGATCAGGTCGCATCCGCCGCCGCCCCGACGGGCACGCGCTTTGCCACCTCGTCTTCCTACGGCAGCGGCAGCCATTCCGTCGGCTCGCGCATGCGCCGTCGCCTGCTCGACACGCCTGAATCCGGTGTGCTCGGCCGCGTTGCGCTCGCCAACCGTCTAACCCGTGCGGTGCTCGCCTTTACGGCGCTGTTCGCCATCCTTATCGGCAACCTCACCTATGTCCAGGTCATCAAGGCCAAGGACTATCAGGATATGCCGACCAACAACCACACTATCGCCCGCTCCAAGTACATCCAGCGCGGTTCCATCATCACGTCCGACGGCGTGACGCTGGCCGAGTCGCTGCAGCAGGAGGACGGCACCTACGTACGCTCCTACCCCAACGGCAACCTGGCAGCGCACGTGGTTGGCTACGTGAGCCAGCAGTATGGCACCACCGCCATCGAGAGCGTCATGAACGACACGCTCACCGGCTCCAAGGATTACTCCAGCTGGAACAACGCCATCGCGTCGCTCGCGGGCCAAACCCAGCCGGGCAACACCGCCAAGCTCACCATCGACTCGCGTATCCAGACGGCGGCCGAGCAGGCGCTCAAGGGCTTTAAGGGTGCTGTAGTAGTCATCGACCCGCGTACCGGCGCGGTGCTCGCATGCGCCAGCTCGCCCACCTATGACAACACCAACATCGACGCCCTGCTGCAGGCGGGCGGCGGCGAGGACGGCTCCATGTACAATCGCGCCATGGACGCGCTGTACACGCCGGGCTCCACGTTTAAGGTCGTTACGCTTTCCGCGGCACTCGAGACCGGTACCGCCGGCCTTACCAGCACCTACCAGGCGCCCGGCTCCATGGACATCGGCAACGCACCGGTCACCAACTATGCCAACGAGAGCTACGGCACCATCAGCCTGCAGCAGGCCTTTGCCGTGTCCTCCAACGTCGTCTTTGGCCAGGTGGCAACCGAAGTTGGCGCAAACACGCTCGTGCAGTTTGCCAACGCCTTTGGCTACGGCCAAAAGCTCGGCCAGGACCTGACCTCCACGGCCTCCATCATGGCCGACCCGTCGCTCATGACCGAGTGGGAGACCGCTTGGGCCGGCGCCGGCCAGCCTGTCGGCATGGACCACACGCCCGGGCCGCAGACCACCGTCATGCAAAACGCCGTGATTGCCGCCGCCATCGCTAACAGCGGCGTGGTCATGGACCCGTACTTTGTAGCCCAGGTACTCGCCCCGGACGGAACCGTGGTCAAGACCACGCAGTCCCGCTCGCTGGGTCAGGCCGTCAGCTCCGCCACGGCCGACCAGGTCAAGCAGGCCATGCTTGCCGTCGTCCAGTCCGGTACCGGCACCGATGCCCAGGTCCCCGGCGTCAAGGTCGCAGGCAAGACCGGCTCGGCCGAGACCGGCGGCACCAACGTCAACTCGATGTTCGTTGGCTTTGCACCTTACGATTCACCCACGGTCGCCATCTCGGTGGCCTTGGAGGATTACGACAAACACGACGTCAAGGCGGCCAAGATTGCCGGCATCGTCCTGACCGCGGCGCTCGCCGCACAGGGAGCGTGATGCCCATGATCGAATCGGACACCCGAGGCGCGCCGCGGCCGAAGAGTTAGCGGCAACGCGCCACACGGCCCCAGCGGCCACATCGTAGGTACTACACACATCGTTGAGCGAATAGTTATGTTAGGAGCAGGAATGGAACAGAGGGTCCTCGGGGGAAGATACCTCCTCAAGGATAAGGTGGGGACAGGCGGCATGGCGACCGTCTACCGTGCACAGGACCAGGTCCTCGACCGCACGGTTGCCGTCAAGATCATGCTGCCGCAGTATGCTGGCGACGCAACCTTCGCCGCACGCTTTAAGCAGGAGGCCCAGGCAGCAGCCGGTCTCTCCTCCCCCTATATCGTGGGCGTCTACGATTGGGGCAAGGACGGCGACACCTATTACATCGTCATGGAGTACCTGCGCGGTACCGACCTTAAGAGCGGCATCAAGAGCCACGGCGCCCTCGACCCCAAGAAGGTCGCCCAGATCGGCTCGCAGATCAGCTCCGCGCTTTCGGTCGCTCACAAGCATGAGATCATCCACCGCGACATTAAGCCGCAGAACATCATGGTGCTGCCCGACGGCAACATCAAGGTGATGGACTTTGGCATCGCGCGCGCCAAGAACAGCCACCTCACGCAAGACAACAACGTGCTGGGAACCGCCCACTACGTCAGCCCCGAGCAGACCCGTGGTCAGGACCTCGGCCCCACCTCGGATATCTACTCGCTGGGCGTCGTGATGTATGAGTGCGCCACCGGCCGCGTTCCCTTTGACGGTGACGACGCTATCTCGGTCGCACTCAAGCAGGTCAACGAGCTGCCTATTCCACCGAGCCAGATCAACTCCGGTGTCGACGCCGACCTTGAGCGCATCATCCTCAAGTGCATGGAGAAAGACCCGGCAAACCGCTTCCAGACCGCCGACGAGCTGCGTCAGGTGCTCAACAGCTACCTGTCGGGCCGTGCCGTAAACATCTCGGAGCCCACGCGCATCATCGGTGCCCCCGGCGAGCTGGGCGCCACCAAGACTCGCGAGCTTTCCGATCAGACGCGCGCCATGGTGCGTCCCGTCTCGGGCGTGAGCGGCCAGAATACCGCCCGTAGCTCGGTTTCGGGCTCCACCGGCTCCTACGAGGTCGAAAAGCCCAAATCCAACAAGAACAAGATCATCGCCGCCGTGGTGGCAGCCGTTGCCGTCATCGGTATCGTGGTGGCCTTTGCCACAGGACTCTTTGGCGGCGAGCAGGTCACCGTTCCCGATGTGCTGGGCAAGGATCAGCAGACTGCCGTCGAGCTGATCAAGGAAGCCGGCCTCGAGGTCGGCACCATCGACCAAAGCTACAACGACGATGTCGACGAGGGCAAGGTCGCCGAGCAGACGCCCAACGGCAACACCAAGAAGGCCAAGGGCACTAAGGTGAACCTGGTAATCTCCAAGGGCCCCAAGCCCTCCGAGAAGGTTGAGGTTCCCCAGCTTGTCGGCCTGACCAAGGACCAGGCAGAAGCCGCGCTGGCAAGCGTTGGCCTGAAGGGCAACGCCTCCGAGGAGGCCAACGAGGCCGATGAGGGCCAGGTCTTTGAGCAGGGCACCGATGCCGGTAAGGAAGTCGCGAAGGGCACGACCATCTCGTACAAGGTCTCGAGCGGCCCGGATACCACGTCCGTCCCCGACCTGACCGACATGACCGAGGCCCAAGCGCGCAACGCCCTCGATATGGCAGGCTTTGGCGTCGACGTGAGCTACCAGGAGAACGACTCGGTTACCGAGGGCACCGTGATCAGCTGGAACCCCAGCGGTAAGCAGAAGCCCGGCGCCACGATTACCGTCGTCATTGCCAAGAAGTCCGGCAAGGCCAGCGTTCCGGGTAACCTGTACGGCAAGAGCATCTCCGCCGCCGTCACCGCGCTCAACAACGCCGGGTTCTACAACATCGCATTCTGCGATCAGAACGGCAACCCCGTGAGCGGCAACGAAAACGCCACCGTTACGGGCGTCTCCCCCACCGGTAAGCAGTCCACCGACAACACGATTACACTGACGGTCGCACTTTCTGGCTCCACCTCGGGTGACGATTCCGGCACGACGACTAACTAGTCGACAACCCATCACCTGCAGCGGCTATGGCCGCAAACATATTCGCTCAGAAGCGCCCGCTTGCTCCCCGGCAAGCGGGCGCTTTGTTTATCGACAGGCCAGGGCTCCATAGCAACACAAAGAGGCCTGAAGTTGATATTCAAGGTACCAGACCGAGCGCGACAGAACGACTTCGCAGCGACCCATTACGGCATCGCGCATGCGCTACAATCTCGGTTAATCTGTTAACCACCCGAAAGCAGCAGGAGGCCCCATGCCCACACCAGGCAAGCGCCCATCCATGCGCCAGATTGCCGTCGCGGCCGGCGTATCCGTCGCCACGGTCTCCCACGTCATCAACGGCAGCGGCCGTTTTTCCGAAGACACCCGCAAACGCGTGGAAGCCGCCCTAAAGGAATACGGCTACGTCACGAACATGGCGGCGAAGAGCCTCCGTATGGCCCAGTCCCGGACCATCGGCATGATCGTGCCGGACATCTCCAACGACTTCTTTTCCAAGATCGCCCTGCATGTGGAGCGCGAGCTGGCAACCGAGGACTACTCGGTCTTTGTTTGCAACAGCGCCAATGACCCCGCCCGCGAGCGTGACTACTTCCGCACGCTGGCAAGCAAGCAGGCCGACGGTATCATCTGTATCTCCGGCCTGCGCAGGCTCGACGGCGAGTTCGTCCCCCACGGAATCCCCGTGGTCTGCATCGACCGTGCGCCCGAAAACGACCTCGGTTTCCCACACGTGGGCTCCGACAACATCGGCGGTGGCTACATGGCGACCGAGCACCTCATCGAGCGCGGCTGCAAGGACATCCTGAGCATCTCGAGTTTTACCGCCAACTACCCCGGCAACGAGCGCCAGATGGGCTACGAGCGGGCGCTCGCCGCGCACGGAATGCCGCTACGCCGCGACTACCAGCTGTTTGTCTCGGGTAAGCAGCCGAGCATCATCGAGTCGGAAGAGCTCGTGACCGACTTCCTCTCCACGGGCTACCCCGTCGACGGCGTCTTCGCCCATAGCGACCACGCAGCCGTGGGCGCGCTGCGTGCGCTCGTTGCCGCCGGCAAGCGCGTACCCGAAGACGTCCGTCTCATCGGCTTCGACGATTCCGTTTACGCGCAGCTTCCGACGCCGCAAATCAGCACCATCCGCCGCTTCCCCGAGCGCCTCGCGCACGAGGGATGTCAGGCCCTGCTCGCCCTGCTGCGCGGCGAAGAGCCCGAGATGGAGACGCTTGTCCCCGTTAAGCTCGTGCAACGCGCGAGCAGCTAGACAGCGGGCAGCGAATAGCCGCGTTTTTCTCTCGCATGTGCTCTATCCCACGCGCGACATGCAAAAAGCCCGCCACACGGGTGACGGGCTTTTCCGCTACCAGCCGCGTGCTTCCTCCGCACGTACGAGCTGACGAGCCTCGATCTGGCGAATCATATCGATGCGTCGCTGGTGACGGCCGCCCTCGAACTCGCCGGTGAGCCAGGCGTCGACAATCATTTTGGCCAGCTCGATGCCTACCACACGAGCACCAAATGCGAGCATGTTGGTGTTGTTGTGCTCGCGCGACAGGCGAGCGGAATACGGCTCAGAGCAGGTGCAGCAACGGATACCGCGCACCTTGTTGGCGGCAAGCGAGATGCCCACACCCGTACCGCAGATAACGATACCGCGATCAACCTCGCCGGACATGACAGCGTCCGCCACGGCCTCACCCGCGATGGGATAGTCAAAGCGCTCGGTGCTGTCCGTACCGAAGTTCACGACTTCGTAGCCGTACTTCTCCTGGATATACGCCGTGATGGCTTCCTTGTACTCGACTGCGACGTGGTCGTTTCCAATACCGATCTTCAAAAGAGACCCCTTTCCATAAGAACCATTCGCGCATGCCGCGCGCTCAATCCGTCCTAATTCGCCGTTCCGCTTCTAATACACCTCGCCGGCGCGCAAACGGCGCAGACACTCCTCGTAACCAGCGTCCTTGCCAAACAGCGCACTGGTGCCCAGGATAAATCCGTCCGCGCCAATGGCGGACAGGTCGCGCACGCGCTCGGGCGAGCAGGCGCCGTCGATCATGAGCTTGAAGCCAAAGCGCTCCTTCAGCGCGGCAAGGCGACGCACCTTGTCGTTCGTGAACTCGATAAAGCTCTGACCGGCAAAACCCGGATTCACCGTCATGACCATCACGTAATCGCAGAGGTTCAACATCTCCTCGATCTCGGAGATAGAGGTGTCGGGGTTCACGGCGATACCGGCGCTCTTGCCGAGGGACTTAATCGCGGCGAGTGTCTTGACCACGTAACGCTCGGACTCCGGATGGATATAGATGATGTCCGCGCCGGCGGAGGCGAAAAGTTCAACCTTGCTGGCAGGATTCTCGACCATAAGGTGCACGTCGACGAGCTTGTTGGTGGCAGCTCGCACGGCCTTGATGTCTTCGAGACCCATGGCGAAATTGGGAACGAAACTGCCGTCCATCACGTCGCAATGGAAGATGTCGATGCCGGCGGCGTCGAGATCCTCGACGGTCGCACGCAGATTGCCGTAGTCGGCGCACATGAGACTGGGGCAGAGCAGCATAGTGAACTCCTTATCTGCTCGGTGATTATCTACTCGGTGGTAATTAATCGTTTAACCTTTATCTACAGTCTGGCTGATTAATCGTTTAACCACGTTGTTAACCTGCAGGCTTTTCCAGATTCACAACGTTGCCATATTTGCCTATCTAGCTGGTATCATGCAGGAGCCCGCACCACGAAACGCTGTCGTATTCCCTAGGAAGAAATCCCGCTACGCGGACAGCAGCAGCCAGGGGCCGCAATCCGCAGACCTGAGCCCGGACCCCCTACGCTCCAGGCGTGATCAGGCGCGCGCACTGGGCGATCTTCTCGTCATAGGACTCCGCGATAATCGACACACCATCGAACCCAAACGCGCGAACATTCGAGAACTGATGGAACTTCGAGCTGTCGCACAGCACGTACGCCTTATTCGAATTCTCGCGCACGATGCGCTTCTTCGCCGCCTCAACGTAGGAGGGCGTCATGACGCCGCGGTCCCCGTCAATCGCGTTGGTCCCGATAAACGCCTTATCGAAGTACAGATCGCGCAGGATCGATTCGGTCATAGAACCGCAGAACGAGGAGTTCACATAGTTGAACTCGCCACCCACCACGATGAGCTGGGCGCGCGTCTCGCTCTTAATCAGGCACGCCGAGGCATCCGTCGTGTAAATTGTCACGTCGCGGTCGAGCAGCAGACGCAGCAGCGCCGTGCAGGTGGAACCCGAGTCCAAGTAGAGCGTGTCCCCGTCCTCAACAAAACGCAAGGCGACTTGGGCAATCTGTTCCTTCTCACTCCCGTGTAGGCCCGAACGCGTCGAGATACTCACCTCGTGGACAGCCGAGAGGAGCCTCACCGCGCCGCCCGAAAGATGCTCAACCTTGCCAAGCGCCTCCAGCTCCTTGAGGTCGCGACGTAGCGTCGAAATAGAGACGCCCGGCAGCTCCTCCTGCAGCTCGGAAATCCTCGCGAGGCCCGACTTCTGCAGGCACTCTACAATTCGCTCCTGGCGCTCATACGGAATCATATTGGGAACCTCTCCAAACCACTCTGCTTCACGCTCGTTCATTTCTTTTCGAAAAGTGTAACGCACAAGCAGAATAGCGGCCGCCACCTGTTGCGATGACGACCGCTTAATCGATTGACCTACCCTCTCGTTCACAATTTGAACGAGGTTGACACACCTCGCGTAAGCGCGACGCTCTTCAAGCGAAGAGAACGACCCTAGGAGAGGCGGCGCATCCGGGGCTCTTAGGCGAGCTGATCCTCCTTGCCGGTGAAGGCGAAGGCAAGAACACCGGCCACGACGGCGGAAATGAGCATGCCGACCATAGCCCAAGCGAAGTTCATGGGGTCGGAACTCACGAAAGCCGGGAACGTAGTGACGGAACCGAAGGTGAACGCAGTGGTGACGACCTTCATGATACCGAGGAACGCGCCGCCGACGGCACCGCCGATGATCTGCGCAAGCCAGACCTTCTTGTTCTTCACGAGCATACCGAACAGCGTGGGCTCGATGATGGCGGACAGGGCGATCGATACGACACCGGTCATCGCGAAGCTCTTGAGCTTCTGGTCGCGGGCCTTGAGGAACACGCCGAAGGCGCAGCCGATAACGGCGAAGTTGCAGGCGAAGGTGAAGGGGCAGATGTAGTCGAAGCCGTTCTGAGCGATGTTGTTGATCATGATGGGGTTCACGGCCCAGTGGATGCCCATGGACACCAGCACGGACCAGCCGCCGCCAACCAGCACGCCGGCGAACACGGAGCTGCGCTCGATCAGCCAGTTGACCACGAAGGCGATGGCCTCACCAGCGTAGACGCCCAGGGGGCCGATGACGAGCATGGTGAGCGGAACCATAACGATCAGGGAGATGGCGGGCAGCACGACGAGCTTGAGCATCTCGGAAACGTGCTCATCGAGCCACTTGTACAGGTACGAGTAGACCCAGACAGACAAGATGGCAGGGATAACCGTGGAGTTGTAGTTCATGAGAACCACGGGGATGCCGAAGAAGTCCGTCATGGCGCCGTTGCCCGCGTCGCCCATGAGGGCGATGAAGTCCGGGTAGAGCAGGCACGCGCCGAGCAGCGCCGACAGGTACGGGCTCGCGCCGAAGCGCTTGCCGGCGGAGAAGCCGAGCAGCACGGGCAGGAAGTAGAACACGCTCATGGCCAGGGTGTACAGGATGGTGTAGGTACCCGTGCCCTCAGCGATGATGCCGAGCTGGGCGGCCAGGATAACGAAGCCGCGCAGGATACCGGAGCCGGCCATGGCGGGCAGCAGCGGGGCAAAGATGCCGGAGATCGCGGAGAAGACTTGGCTGACGATGCTCTCGCCCTCGTCTTTGGTAGCAGCGGAGATTTCCACGCCCGAACCCTTGACCAGCGGCTCAAACTTCTCGTACAGCTTCGGGACCTCAGTGCCGATGAGAACCTGGTACTGACCGGCCTTGTTCAGCGTGTTCACAACGCCTTCGACTTCCTTGACCGCAGCGTCGTCGCAAGCCGCGTCGTCTTTGAGATTGAGGCGCAGGCGCGTCGCGCAGTGCGTCATGCCCGAGATGTTCTCGGGACCACCGACGGCGTCCAGAATCCCCTGAGCCATCGCGTTCCAGTCGCGTTTCATTGGTTACCTCCCCATTGCGCAGAAGAGCTCGCGGACAAGCTCGGCTGCCTTAATCGCGTCGTTTGCATCGATAACGGATTGGATCTTCTCCATGCTTACGGCCTCGATGGCGTCGTTGAGCAGATGGATCATCTGGTCGTTCTGTGCAGCCTCGCCGGCAGCGGGCTCGATGACCGGGAACGTGTCGAAGTAGATTGCGCTGTCGTAACCGTGCTTCTTCACGTAGTAGAGGAACTCGAGGGTCTTCACCGGCGTGGACGTACCAATCATAAGGCCATCGTCGAAGCGACCGTTGCCGTCGTTTAGGTGAATGCCGTAGAGCTTGCCCTCGCGGCCGAACAGGTCGGCGGCCATGGCAGGGTTCTCGTGCTTCATAAGCATGTGGCAGTAATCCAGCGTGACGCCCAGGTTCGGGCGGTCTGCAGCGTTGAGAATCATGCCGGTCATACCCATGGAGTCGATGAACGCGTACGCGCGCTCCTCGTAGGGTTTGTACTCAATCGAGATCTTGAGGTCGGGCGCGTAGTCGCAAACCTTCTGGAATGCGGCTACGAGCTGGTCGAAGACGCGAGCGTAGGCGATCTGGAAGCTGTAGTCAAAGCCGTCGTGGCCGAGCCAGATGGTCACCGTGTTGCCACCGGCAGTGCGGCAGTAGTCGCACGCCTCGTAGCAGAGCTCAAGGGCTTCCGCGGCAAGGGCATCATCGGCATTGCCCAGGTCACCGTTGAGGAAGGCGTTGCGGAAGCGCAGCGCGCAGCCGTTCAGCTGCAGGTCGTGAGCTGCGAGCTTGGCGGCCATGTCCTCAGCCGTGACACCTGTGCAGTGCTCGGGGTAGTTGAGGTCGACGTGCGTGAGGCCCACGCTCTGGAACTCCACGAACACGCGATCAAGATTCTTGTCGCCATCGCGAAAATAGGAGTTGATACGAGTTGCAAGCTTCATGCTTCTACGTCCTTTACCTTCGTCCTTGATCGTTTCTGCCCGTTCGAGCACCTGATCTATATCCGTAATTCGATAAGGGCCGCCGCCTGCGCGCCGGGGCTTACCCTGTGACATGTAGATTACTGCCACATAAATTCATTTTCAATCAGTATTTTTCACTCTTTTTCTCATTGTGTCAGAGTTTTTCACCGTATAAAGCCATCTACCTTGTGGTTTTGCTGTTAATCAAGTTTGACCATTCTTGAAATTACCTGATTTTTTCTGAATTAATTTGCCGTTTATCGGTAAAAATCGACCGCTCACGGCTGACGGCGACGCAAGATGGAAGATACTTGCATGAGGAAAAGCACTGAATTCCCAGCGCCGATTCGAATGACGCGATTGGTGACGCGAGCGTCGACGGCCCGAATCTGCCGTCGGCCCCCACTAACCAAAAACGGCGCCGCTCACGCGACGCCGTCATATTCCCTGGTGCCCCCGGGCGGATTCGAAAACTCCCCCCCCCGCGGGGAAATTGGTGACGCGGGTGTCGACGGCGCTGAGCGCTCCGTGTTTTGGTATGTGGATATGGCAGCCATCAACCTTTCTCGGCATGTGAAACTCTAGGCACATATGAGCATACCTGAGCGACGCAACACATGCGCTCCATCTATCCCAACAAGCTCCAGCGGTACCCGCACTTCCCATTTCGTGTAGAAAAGGGCCTGTATATACTTCCCATTTCGTGTATTGAATCAGGTAACCACACTTCCCATTTCGTGTATACAGCAGCTAGATTGGGCAATCATGTCAGTATTCAGACGTACGGCCTACAATAAACTCCTCGATTGGAAAGCGAGCAATGGATCCCGAGCCATCATGCTCGAGGGGGCCCGCCGCGTTGGAAAAAGCACCCTTGCCCAAGAGTTTGCGCAGTCCAAATACAAATCCCACCTCCTGATCGACGAATCTGTTGCGAGTGAAAAAAGAAGACCGGAGACTCAACTGGTCTCCGGCCTCATTTCTAAAAAACGTCTCGTGGTTCTACTCGTGCTGTCGGGCTTCTACCAGCCTGCAGAAGTCGTTGACGCTCATGAGCCATTCCCTTTGCGCGGGCGTGTAGGTTTCGAACAGCGATGAGGGCACAACGAGGCTGAGCCTGTCCTTAGCCATAGCTCGTGTGTAATCCTCACTTACGGCGGGCTCAAGTGTTACAAGATGCTTGTCCTCGATTCTGTCAGCCTCATCAAGCACCTGACGCCAACGCTCCTTGATGGTTGTCTTGGCACCGAGCATCGTCAGTCGAGCGACAGGGAACTTGGGGTCGTGGTAATCGTCAATAGAGGGAAAGATGAAATCCGGCTTTGATTTGCCCTCGGTGTATTTCTGCGCCGAGTAGCGTATGCCCCTAGCATCGAATAGCATCGAGAGTTGATTCTCGAACGCCGTCCCCGCACGGGACTTGCGGCGCTGGAAGGCCGACATAGTGGTGCGCAGCACGCCATCAACATCAAGCGCCGAGCCAAGGTATGGCGCGAGGTCGCGCTCCAAGAGATGCCGCTCGAAGACGCGGAACAGCATCTCTTCGCGTTCGTAACAAGCGACCAAGCAGCCATCCGGGTCGCCCGTCCAATCGAGCTTTCCAAGGGTGGAAGCTGAGTAGGCTGAGAAGTCTGCCCCTTTGGGGAAGGACTCGCCGAATTTCTCGATCATACCGTCGAGGAAGTTCTCCGCTGCGATCGGCATGCTAACTTCGATGCCGATGGACTCCAAAATCCTTGCGGCGATCGACGTGATGCGCGTATCCTCCCGAGCAGAGGGCGTAAAACCCTTCTCGCCAACCCCGTCGAGCGCGAAGAGCCAGCGAACTTGAGATTCCGCCGTACTCCCCGCTCGGGCAAATAGGATTACGACCTCCTTGGCTTCGTGTAGGGCCAAAACCATGAGGTCGCCCGGACGGGCCATGCCCATGGCAGCATTATCGTTGTAGTAGAGCCTATACTCAGTTCTAGTTGGATGCTTCCTGCGGGCGTCGTACCAAGTGGTATAACCATGGTCGAATATAGGGTCTGCACCATCATCGAGATATGCGAAGGTAGTTCGCATCCCCTTTATGTCATCGTCTCCGAAAAGCGCGCGCAAAGGCCCCACGCCGTTGAATTCGTGCTGGTGGCTTTTATTGGCCCCCATGATGTCAACGCCCGCGAGGGTTTTCGCGACAGCACCGTCAAAATACGCGCCAAGTACTCCATAGTCCATCCTAGAACACCTCCATCATCAACTTCGCGACCGAGCGCACGACCGGCACGGTCACGGAGTTGCCGAACTGCCTGTATGCCTGAGTATCCGACACCGGGATGATGAACTCATCGGGAAATCCTTGCAGGCGCGCGCATTCGCGGGGAGTGAGTTTACGAGGGTTTTTTCCTTCCTGCCCGACCAGAATCTCGCTGCCATCCTTGTGGTACCGGGCGGAAAGCGTCCTTGTCGTGTCCTCTGGGCCGACCATCGAGTATCCAAAGCCGTGGCCCGCCGCCTCATGCTTTTCGCGATAGGCGCGCAGATAGGCCCATAGCTTATCCGAAATGGTGTAGCGTTCGTTTGGTTGCTCTTCGAGGATTTCCCCTAGCGTATGTCCCGGTCCCGGCACCTCAAGGTCATCCCACGAGAAGGGAACTTCCTCCCTGAACCCCACGATGTAGATGCGCTCCCTGTGCTGGCACGTCCAGTTTTTTGAATCAAGCACTTTCCAGAAAATATGGTATCCAAGGTCCTCCTCAAGCGTCTGTCGTATGACCTTGAAGGTCTTCCCGCCGTCGTGACTCGTAAGGTTCTTAACGTTCTCAAGCAAGAAGGCCTTCGGGCGCTTGTCGCGTATGATGCGAGCGACCTCGAAAAAGAGGGTTCCCTGCGTTTTATCCTCAAAGCCGGTGGGTCTCCCCAAAGATTGCTTCTTCGAAACGCCTGCAAGGGAGAATGGCTGACAAGGAAAGCCTGCGAGCAGGACATCGAAGTCCGGTATATCGTTTGATGCGACCTGACGGATGTCGCCCGCCGGGGTCTCTCCATAGTTCATCCGGTAGGTTTTCTGGGCGAACTTATCCCACTCGCAAGAGAAGACGCACCTACCGCCAAGCTCCTGGAACGGCATTCGTATACCGCCGATGCCCGCGAAGAGATCGCAGAAGGTAAAAGGCGCGTCGCTGCGCTCCCCTTGGTCAAATGGAGCCCCCGCATCGAGCGATGCGATAAAGGCGCATTCAGCCGCCGTTGGACTAGTATCCCCAGACTCCCAGCGCCGAACGGTGCGTTCGCCAGACGAGCCCATACCAAGGGCGGCGGCGAACTCCTTTTGGGTGAGGCCGAGGTCAATTCTCTTTTGCGCTATATCAGCTGCATTTAGTTGCATGGGACGCCTATCTTGGTTGAAAAACGGTCAAACTGTCCTGTATTTACCACAGCGTTAGTCTATCACCCCGAGCGGACATGTCTTCCCCTTGCTTCAGTCCGCCTCTAAACCCCGTAGCATCAACTGGGCTTTAGGGCTTGGACACTCTACCGGAGGGCTCTAGACGCAATTGGTGACGCGGGTGTCGACGGCCCGAATCCGCCGGCGGCCCCCGCAAACCAGAAACGGCGCCGCTCCCGCGACGCCGTCATATTCCCTGGTGCCCCCGGGCGGATTCGAACCGTCGACACCCGCTTTAGGAGAGCGGTGCTCTATCCCCTGAGCTACGGAGGCATGTTGTACTAGTGTAGCAGATTT
>ERZ1034842.152-NODE-152-length-36200-cov-7.158528_pt1 | contig 36200 bp, 20 predicted proteins | sample MGYA00520634_ERZ1034842 | MGnify/ENA primary metagenome ERZ1034842 (study PRJEB33766, sample SAMN09781734) | gut metagenome | biome: gut microbiome | host: Homo sapiens | place: Madagascar | study: EMG produced TPA metagenomics assembly of the PRJNA485056 data set... | reverse complement strand
ATTTCTACCATTCACAGAGGAAGACATTTTCTTTTTAAATAATTGGTTAATGAAACCAGAGGATTATCGAATTTTTATCTCTCACCAAAATAGGGATATTTTATACTATGTTTTATTTACCGATATGTCAGATGTTCGTTTTGAAGATGAAACAGGCTATATTACATTAAAAATGCGTTTGTCAAGTGGTTGTAGTTACTCTACTGTAGCTCACCATAAGTACACAATGGAGCATTACAAAACAATCGAAATATACAACAAATCCAACGTTGAGCAGTACGTTTACCCAGATGTTAACTTTATAACTAATCATACTAGTGGAACTGCAAAAGTAACAATTGAGAACCAAACTCTAGGTGAAACAATGGAGTTTAAATCACTACCAAGTGGAATAGAAGTTATGTGCTACAATGAGGGATTAAAGCAAGTAGTTTGTTTGTCGGATAAAACCATTAACCTACGACCAAACTTTAACAAAAAGTGGTTACGACTTGCCTATGGTCGTAACGTTATTAAAGTAACTGGAAATTGTACAATCGACATATTCTTCCAAAATAAAGTAGCTATACAAAACTAAAACAGTGATTCAAATACACACTCTTATAAAAGGGGTGTGTATAAATAATTACTGTTTTTAATATGAAAGGAGGTTTATTGTGTATAGACCAATAAGTTTGAACGAAAACGTATACTCATTCACTCTTATGAAAAATAGACATGAGGAGTGGGGAGAGATTCCTAAGGAGTATGTTCAGTCTGTTGTGTACAGTCAAGGAACTCCTACACAAATGAATATTGAAATACCTTCAAAAATAATATACATGAACAAGCAAATAGATTTTGAACTGTATTCTGCTATTCGTGGAAAAATGCAAATCATCATGGAATTAAATGGTGAAAAGAGTCGATTCATTATTGATGATAATATCAAGACAAAAAGCACAAAACAAGGAAAAACCAAAACACTAGTAGCATACTCATTTGAAAAAACATTGGATAAAAAGAACTTTATTATTTCCGAGGGAGCTACTCGACAATTATATAGACCCAAAAACGAACAAGTTGAAATATCAGATGGAATTTTAAACTGGTTTGAGGAACAAACAAACTTTACTGTAGGACACGTAGATGAACTAGCACGTAAAGAAATGGGGTTATATAACGAAACAGAAACATTAGAATTAATAACAAATCATACAGTTGAGCAAGTAGAAAAAAATGGTCTTTTGTGGTCTAAAACCATGTCACTAGACGTTGGAGATAGACCTTTAACTTTTACTATTGTATATACAGATATGAAAAGTTATAACGGAGACCTTTTACAAAAGAAAGAAACAATTTCACATACCTTTACAAACCTACCATACGGAATTAAAAAAATTGAAGCTCGTTATTCTTCGGACGTAGATTACCGTTACGGTATAACATATAATATAACATATCTTAACGATACTAAACAGGAATTTAAGTTTGGTTTCGCCAATACACACCAGTTAAGAGTATTCTTCCCTAAAATTGAATTAACCTACGAAACAGGAAGAATGAGTAAACATTTAACAACAAAGTATCGCTACTTTGAAGCTAACAGCGCCTCTTGGACAACGATTATGGGACTGGTTGAGGAAGCATTTGATTGTGTATGTGTATATGATTCTTACAACCAAGTTTTAAATGTGTATGATAAAAACAGTTTTGGAGAGGAAACAGGGATTGTCTTAAACTATGACAATGCAATTGCACAAATAGAGGAGACTCATAAACTTGAAAATGTAGTTACTCGCCTGTATGTCGAGAGTCCAAACGTTTCCATTGTAGAAGAAAATCCACTAGGAACGGAATATGTGGAAGACTTTTCTTACTACATAGAAAATGATATTATGTCTCAAAGTTTAACCAAAGCTTTAATAGAATATAACAAGTTGGTAGACGAAAAGAATGTTGAGTTTATGCAACTTAAACTAGATAAAAACTCGAATGACCAAATGATTACCAAACGTCAGGCGGAACTTAGTTCGTTACAAGGACGTTATAAAGCAGAGAATGCCATTTTAACAGGCTACATTAAAGCGGGAGACCAGCCTCAAAAACAAAAAGAGCAAAGTTTGATTGTAACGCAATTAGAGAAAGATATTGAACAAATGATGAATACAATTCAAACTTTAAAAGATAGAAGTGATTCATTATTCGCTCAAATGACTCAGATAGGAATTGACATTCAAAAAGAGAACGCTTTTTATAATGGAGCTAAAATCTTCACAAGTCAAGACCTAGAAGAGTTAGAAGACTACATTATAGAATCATCAATTACTAACGACTATTACACATTAGCTTATTCACTTTATCAACATGCCCTTGAAGTAATTGCCGACATGAATAAGGTGTACGTAGATTTCTCAATGACAACTTATGAGTTCCTTTCTAAAATCAAAACTCCAGACGCTTGGAATAACCATATTAAAATTGGAATTAAACTCGATTTGGATGTTGAAGACACTAGTATTGCGGATGATGAAGGAAAACTGCAACTTTACGGTTTTACTTTTAAACCAAATCAAACAGAACATGGAAGTGTATCAGACTTAAAGTTTACCAATAATAAAAAACCAAAAGCTACCAGTATTAAGACTATTGGCGATATTAGTAAAAAGACTTCTCAGTTGACAACCATGACAAACTTCTGGAAAGACACATGGGCGGACAGTGCCTCTAACAATGTGGCAGTAGAGAAGTTATTAACAGAGGGTCTTGACGCTGCTGCTCAAGTAGTCCGAGGAAAAGGCACAAGCAATAAAATAGATATTTCAGAAGCAGGTATCTATATATCAGATGCAGAAGATGAGAATAAACAAATCTATTACGGTTCGGGACTCATCTCAATTACACAGGATAAGTGGAAAACATCTACGTTGGCAATCGACTCTTCGGGAATTATGGCAGAAACCATTATCGGGAAGATGATTTTGGGGTCTAAATTACAAATCGGAAACGAGGATAACACATTTGAAATTAATCCTCATGGACTATCAATTTATGACCCATCTGCAAAACAAGAAGAGCGTATTTTCTTAGGAATTGAAAATGGTAAGGCAACATTCCGCTTACATTCAAAGAATGGGGATAACAAGTTAGTATTATCCGAAGATGGTATTTATCAAGTATTCCCGATTCAAGCACGAGACTCATTTGATTATCAAAACTCATTTAGGGTTAGTTTCTATCTACCAAACAGTTTACAACGAATGGATGAGGCACGATTAATTTTTAATCTTGAAAAGTTCCGTGCGTATAGTAAAGGAGCAAAGGCACAAGAAGCAAATGTTCTTAGTACAACCACTGAAACCACTGGAGGAATTACGCAAAGCACTAAAGACGGTGGAGCAGTATCAAAAACAATAACATCAACATCTGTGCCAAAAACAACTTCTTCAACAACCTCTGAAAGCGGTGGAGGAACTACGGTAAGTACAACCTCTGGTGGAGGAGGAGCAACATCAACCACCAGTGGACAAAATTCAAAATATCCAACCCTAGTGTATACACACCTTACCAAAGCAGGAAGTGGAAATCATGACCACTCGATTTCTACAAGTAGTTTTGAACACACTCACACTTTTACACCTCGTAGTCACACCCATCAAGTAAATATAACCGTACCGAGTCATCGTCATACCGTAAACGTAACCGTACCGTCACACTCACATGACGTAACCTACAACATTCCTGCCCACTCTCACCAAATTGACGTTTCTGGACATTCTCATACCGTAAACGTAACCGTACCGTCACACTCGCATGAGATTATACATGGAATTTATGACTACAGTAAATTGGCAAAGTGTAACATCTATATTGATGGGGTTCTTGTGTTGGAGAATGTTGCGGGAGACAGAGATATAAATATTGTACAATATATCAAGAAGAATGCAGATGGAAATTATGGAGGTACACATACTTTAGAAGTAAGAAGTGTATCAACAGACAGTAATCCACAAGGATTGGGACGTGCAAACGTGTCTATCTTTATCAGTGGATTTGTAAGTTTTTAAAAGGAATTGGACTTATAGAGGACACGAATTATCGTGTCTTTCATTATGTCCAATTTCATGAAAGGAGAAAAATATATGTTATTAAATAATAATTCACTTATAATGCAGTGGAATAGGGATGAAAACGGAAATCCTATGTCTTGGCACATTCCTTTGGAAGTGCAACAAATTTCTCCAACACATGGAGTTATTCAGTTGGTACAAGTGCCAGACCAACATCAACGTGTTAAAATTGTAACAGAAGAAAATATTAAACTTACAGAAGTATTTAATATTGAAGATATTGTATTAGATAGTTTTTATGTTGACTATGGAGTGGGAATTGTTCGTTTCCACGAAAGTCAACGAGGAAAGTTGGTAAAAGTAGACTATTATGGTCGTGGAGTAATTTTAATTTCTGACAGTCGAATTTTCCACAGAGATGGAGAAAATGTTGCCGATACATGGGATAATATTTTAGACCGAAGTAAAGACGCTTTAGACCTAATTGAATCCGCTGGTGGTTTAGTAGGGGCTATGAAAGAAATTGATAAGAAAATCGAACAGGGTGAAGCTACAGCCGACCGATTAGAAAACTTTATTACTGAAACACAATTCTATGGGTATACAATTACATTATCACGAGAAGCGTTTGTAGTAAAAGCAAAAGAAAGTGGTGAAGTAGGAAAAACCGAAATTTCTACAGTGTATACAGATGTTATTGTTTATAAAGGAGCTAAGCAAATCGTACCTGTTTTATCTATTGAACAAGAACATGGTTGTACTTTTAAAGTTGATGGACAACGTGTAAAACTAACGTCTATGGATATTAATGTTATTAAGGCTAATGCGGTTTTAAACATTGATTGTGGTGACGGTTTAGTTGCTCAACGTAAGCTTGAAGTTACAAAAGTATTTGATGGGGTAAGTCAATACTCAATTGAAATGACAAACCCTTTTTATAGTTTTGAAGCTAATAGTGAGGGTTATATTGAAGAAGAAAAAACAATTACCTGCGACATTTCAGTAACCAAAGCAAATGTTGACTATACAAACTATTCTATATCTGTTCAAAACGCTCCTAGAGGGTTAAGATATAATATTGGAACGTCAGGTGTGGACTTTACTTGTACAACAGGCGACTCTCTTCCTTCTAGTGGAAGTTGTTTAGTGGTTGTTACAATAGATGGAACTTCTTTTAATAAAGTATTTACTTGGAATAAAACACGTAAAGGACAGGATGCAAAATCATTGGTTTTAATTGGGGGACAAATTCTTCGTTATGAAACACCCGATTATTCTGATATACCAACACCACATCGTTCAACGGTTACTGCAAAAACTGTAGGACTTTCTGGAACACCCAAATGGTACGTAAGAGATAATACCACATGGAATTTATTAGAAGGTCAAGTTGGAACAGAACTAACCTTTATGTATAATGATGCCATTATTTGGGGAAACCGTAAAGAAACAACTATTAAGTGTGAACTAGAAGGTTATGAAGACGAGTTAACTTTAGTTAAATTGGCAACAGGTGGAAACGGTACTGACGCTATTGCAGTTATCTTAACCAATGAATCTCATACTGTGGCCATAGACAACAGTGGTTACGTTCCCGAGTCGGAAATAGCAAAAGCCACAACACAGGTTTTAGCATATCAAGGGATTGAAGTGGTAACTCCAATTTTATCAAAAGGAACTTGTGACGGATGTGATGTTACCATTGATGGGAATATGGTGAGATTACACTCTTTAGACAACTCTTTCTCTACTGCCACTGCCATTATTAATGTAAATGTAAATGGAACTGTAATACCGAAGACTTGGACAATTTCCAAAGCTAAACAGGGTACTGACGGTGTAACAGGAGAAAACGGTAGTTCATACATCTTAAACGTAACTGAGGGGACTCGTAGTTTTACATATAGTCAAATTAATCTAGACCCACGTCCTTCGGTAAGTACAACATTTGTAGGGTCATTGTATGAAAATGGAGCGGAAGTGACCGAGGAAGTGTCCTATTACTGGGTTGCCAGAGGTCATATACAAGGTTCTTCTGTTAACAAGACTTTTACACCAACCATTGCAAAAACATTTGACGAGTCTATTTTAAATAACGATATTCAATTAACAGTAACATATAAGGGTAACACCGTTACTCAAACAATTCCTATTTCTGTTACAAAAGACGCTAATGGATTAGACTGGGTTCAAGAATGGGATGATACTAAGACAGAGGTTCGAGGAAACTTAATTCTTACCCCAAAAATCTTTGCGGGAAGCTATAATCAAGAACACGACTTAGTTACTGGTGTGGCTGTTGGTAAAGATGTTTTAAATGATGGAAACACCATTGGGGTTGCAGGTTACCAAAATAATAAGACAACATTCTTACTAGATACTGACGGAACTTTAATGGTGGGGAATCCGTTTGAACAAGATTCGACAGGGTTATACTTTGATGGGCAAAACTTTACATTAAAAGTCAATGAATTATCCATTGAAGGAGTAAGTGTACCAACTTTAGATGAAATGACAACCAAAGTAGACGAAGCTGTTAACAGTGCTAAAGAAGAAGTTAAAGCCGAAATTACAGATGTTGTAACAAAAGTTAATAGTTTGGATTCCTACATGAACAATGCCTTAAAGGACGGTATTTTAGATGAAGTGGAGAGAAATCATTTGCGCACACTATATGAAGGTATTTCTTCTGAATTCCTTGATACGGTTGCTCAATACCGAAGTATTGCAGGTAATGCTCATCTAACAGATGAAGCCATATTAACTGTTCTTGAACAACATTTTAATACATATTTAACTTGTTTTGAAGTATTAACAGATGCGTTTAACACTCTTATGGAGGCAACAGTTTTAACTGGTGATGATGTAGAAACGTTTAAAAACGCTATTACCGACATGAGAACGGCCTCTGCAAACCTACTTCAATCATTAACCAATGCGTTAACTTGTATTAGTGAATCTCAAGCCAATGAAATTGTGGCAAATGCTAAATTAGAAGTTAAACAAGAAATTGATGATGTTTCTAACGCTTTAAATAGTTTAGAAACCACTATGAATGGAGATTTTAAATCTGGATTAATCTCTACCATGAATCTAACAACCTTAAAAAGTAAACTATCCCAATTAGAAACAGAAAAAGCAGACATTGATGGGCAATATGATGGACTTATCAACAACCCAAAACTAGGCGCAACTTCTCGTACCAACTTAGCCAATGCCAAGGGTGAATTAGATACTGCTCATGACCAATTAGTTATCAAAATCAACTCTACCATTGCAGACTTATTAATGACCGAAGCAGAGTTACAAGAAATCAATAGGTTAATCACTACCTATGGTGAAAAACTAAGAGCATATAGTGAGGTTGCACAACAGGCAAACGCAGACATTGCTTTAAACTTAGCACAGGGGGCAATCCAAGCCTTAAATCAAGAAGACATCTTTAACAAGTTAACCAATAATGGTGAGACACAAGGTATCTATTTACAAAACGGAAAAGTGTACATCAATGGTGAGTATATCAATTCAAGAAACTTTAAAGCAGTACGAAATGATGGAACAGAGACTTTTAAAATTGACTCAGAAGGAAATGTTCACATTAAAGCAAGCTCATTCTATTTAGTTGGAGATTCCGTTGACAGTAACATTCCAGATAAAGATTATGTAGACAGTGCAATAGAGAGTGTTGCCACTGGAAGCGTAAACGTCATGCTATCCAATGAAGCTCAAGTTATTGCCACTTCAAATAGTCGAGTACCATTCTCTAATCAGACATTCTCAGCTAAAGTTGGAGTATACATGGGGTCTACGGAAGTAAAGGACTTCACTATTGGAGCTATATCTAGTGCAAATGGAATTAGCGTATCTGTTAACCAGTCTACAAAGACAATTAATTTCTCTGTTTCGACAGAAACAACAATTACTGCTGACAATGGAAGTTTTACAATTCCAGTGTCTTTCAATGGAAATACATACAGTAAAAAATGGACTTGGGCAGTTAGTAAACAAGGGAACACTGGGTCAACAGGTGGAGACGGACAAGATGCTCAATATGTAATCTTGAACGGAGACCAAATGTTTAAATATAGTAACAACTTCACTGGAACACCAACTCCAGAAAATATCAAGATTCAAGCTACTGCTTATGGAATATCTAACCCAAAATATACATGGGAATTCAAACGAAGTGGAGAAGCCACTTGGAATACTATTACTTCGGCAACCAACAGCAATCAAAACTATTACACTTTACCACATGACAATAGCACAATTTTTAACAACTCTTCTGTTAAGTCTGTAACAATTCGTTGTACAGTAAATGGTCGTTCAGATGAAATTACTGTTGTTAAAGTATCGGATGGTGCTAAGGGAGATAGTGGGAATAGTGCTAAGAATGTTTCTCTTACCGCAACCAGTCAAGTATTCAAATCAACTGATGGTGGACAAACTTTCACTCCAGATAATATTGTAATTACACCTAATTACCAAAATGTTTTATATAGTAAATGGCAATACAGTACAAATGGCGGAAGTTCATGGACGGATGTAAGTTCTTCTACGAATGGTGTGACTTATAATAACACATCATTAACACTTTCTAAAACAAGTACATTATTTACTGAAAAAGTAACAAGCATTATCTTTAAAATCATTACCAACAATAGCTCTGTAACCGATACAATAACCATTGTTAAGTTATACGATGTTACAGATTTACAAATCGGTTCTGTAAATAGGCTTGTAAAAACAAACAAAAGTGTAACCATGTCTACAAATCAAACAGGAACAGGATATACTGTACATGACCCATACAAAACCCCATCAAACAAATATCTTAAAGACTTGGGATTTAAGGTAGGGGATAAATTAACAATAGGGTTCGACTGGTCTATTTCTCAAAATGGTGCAAATGATTTAAGATATGGTAACGCTAGAGCTGAATTATGTGGTAAAACTTCGTCAAATGATTATGCTTATATAGCAGCGTTCCAACCAAATCCGTTTGCAACATTTAGTTCAACTAATACAAGTGGAAGATTTGAGTCAACATTAACAGTAACAGAAGCTATGTTAAATGTAAATGGTTTCCGCATTAGAATTGATAACTCTGTATTAAACCTAACCATCTCAAAAGTCAAACTTGAAAAAGGTAACAAAGCAACTGACTGGACACCTGCTCCAGAAGAGTTAGAAAACGCATATTCAATTATTTTAACAAATGAAGCGCAAGTAATCCCTACCAATAGTTCAAGAGTTCCGACAAGTTCGACAACGTATTATACAGACATTGTTGTGTATCAAGGAACTACTCAAAGAACAGATTACACCATTGGAACTATTAACAGTGCAAACGGAATTACTGTAAGTAAAACTTCAAGTCGTGTAAACTTTGCAGTATCAACGGAAACTACAATTACAGCAGACGGTGGAAACTTTACCATCCCCATTACTATTGATGGAAAAACTTTTAATAAAACGTTCTCGTGGTCATGTTCTAAACAAGGTAATACTGGGGCTACTGGTAATGCAGGGCAAGATGCTATTACCGTCATTTTAAGTAATGAAAACCACACTTTCCCATGTGAAAGTAACGGTAATATTCCTACTGCATTATCAACCACATGCGTTGTAACTGCTTACAAAGGAACTACAAGTGTCGCTCCTACGATTGGGTCAATCACCAATCCAACAGGTATGACTATTTCTAAAAATGGCGCAACGTTAACAATTCAAGCGAATACAGGTACGTCATTAGCTGATTCTGGAACTGTAAACATTCCTATCACCGTAGATGGCAAAACATTTAACAAGACTTTTACTTGGTCTAAGGCGAAGAAGGGAGCAGGAGCAAAAACTGCTGACATTATTGCTTCAAGTCAAGTATTCAAATCAACAGATGGAGGACTAACATTCTCTCCTACAACGATTACTTTAACTCCTAAGTTGCAAAATGTAACATATAATGGTTGGCAATATAGTACAAACGGTGGTTCTACTTGGAGTGGTTTAACTAACTCAATTAGTGGATGGAGCGTTTCTAACGGAGTATTGACTATTAGTAAAGACTCTTCTTTATTTACGTCAACAGTAACAAGCGTTACATTCCGCTTGAACACAAATGACAGTTCGGTTTATGATACAATGACGATTGTTAAATTGTATGATGTTGCAGATTTAGAAATTGGGACAAGAAACTTATTATTAGACACTGCGTTACTCCAAGGTAGCAAACACTGGAGTAATGGGGGCAAATGGTTAATCACCAATGCCGAAGCAGACAAACCATCAAACAAAATTGCATATTTTAAAAACGAAGACTCTGCATCAACTTGGCAACGTTTTTCTACAAAGGTTAACTTACCAGTTACCCCAAATGACAAGTTAACATTCTCATTTGATGTAAAGGTAATTAGTGATTTAGCCAAACTTGATGAACGCATGGTGATAATTCGCTTCTATGACACAGACACTACAGATGACTATTCAGATGTAGGCTCATTTAGTAAAATTCATTTAGGTAGGGGAGATTTCTCTGTTATTAATACCAAGAACACTTGGTATACAGTGAGTAAGACATTTACCGTGCCTACTGGAGCTAAACGAATGTGCATTGGTTTCCAAGTATATCAAGATGGGGAAGCTAAATTCAGATGCTTGAAACTCGAAAAAGGTAACAAAGCAACTGACTGGACACCTGCTCCAGAGGATGTAAATTCTAACATTGATGATGTTAAAAACTCATTAAACAGTTTCCAAAACACTGTCAATACCTCATTTAAAGACGGTATTATTGAACAGGCAGAAGCTAAAGCTATTGCACAACATTTAAAAACTTTGGACGCAGAAAAAGCAGATATTGATAAAGAATATTCTACTATCTACTCAAATGCTAACTTAACTGATTCGGCTAAAACAAATTTAGCTTCGGCTAAAACATCTTTTGATTCGGCACACGCTAGTTTAAAATCAACCATCAACACTGTTATTTCTGATGGAAGGGTAACATCGTCTGAAAGCGCAAGTGTTACTAGCACCTTCAACACATACAACACTCAATTAGGAGTGTATAAACAACGAGTACAGGAAGCATTGGACAATATTAGTTCTGGAAAAGTTGATGGGGTTCAAGTGGGTGGTTGCAACCTATACAAGAACACTAAGAATGTAAAACAGAACGATTGGGGAAACGGAAGCAGTTGGTCTCTAGTTACATTAAATAATGGTTTCGTAGCTTTTAGCCGAGGGACTGCTTGGAATGGATTATATCAAAATATCTCATATGAAACTGGCGAAACTTACACACTATCGGCTTATGTTAAAGGGTCGGGTGGTGCAAAATTAAACTTTTATTACAATGGTGGCGGTTCAACTCAGAAAACAAGTTTCGGAGGTAATGATAAATATGTTGTTCCCGAAACATGGACAAGAGTTTGGGCAACATTTAAAGTGGTTGGTTCTGACTTTTCTAAACCTCGTTTTGAAAATCCTACAAGTGGTGGTACATTACAGCTTTATGCTATTAAAATGGAAAAAGGTAACAAACCAACAGATTGGTCACCTGCACCAGAGGACTTAGAAGACTACGCAGACCAAAGCGCACAGAACGCAGTTAATGCTCAAACACAAAATTCAATCTTTAACAAATTAACCAACAACGGTCAAACACAGGGGATTTACTTAGAAAATAGTAAAATCTATATCAACGGTGAATATATTAAAGCCAACACCCTCTCTGCCGACAAAGTTTTAGTTGGGGATTATACAAACTACTGTCAATTAACTGAACAGACTCCAATGTCGGATAAATTCAACAAGTATACTCATTCAGATAGTACAATTTGGCACGAAATGAAAACGTTAAATCGTGATACTCGCATTAGTAGAGACTACTCGTGTAAGGGTGGAGAAAAATTCAGAGTTACTGGATATGTATATGGAAAGATAACTTCAACAACATCTGGTGCAGGTTCAACTACACAAGAAAATACAAAATTCCGTGTAGCTATTTTTGGTGATAAAACAGATGGGTCAAAGTTCTGGTTATACGGAGACAGTGAAACTGGGTCAAGCACAGGAAGCATTATTCAATTCAACAAGATTATAACCTTACCAAGCAACGCAAAATCCTTCTATGTTGCATTGCAAATTGATGGGTATGCTCCTTTTAGTGGGGTTGCTCGTTGTCGTAGCATTGAAGTACGAAGAATGAACACTGGAGAGTTAATTGTAGATGGTTCAATTACTGCTAAATCATTACACTCTGATGTATTAAGCGCCAACAATATCGTGTCTATTGTCAACGGTGGGTCAACAAACATTAGTGGGAATAGAATTAGAACTGGAGTCGTTCAATCAAATAACGGAAAATCTACCATCAATTTAGACAACGGTTCTATGAATTTGGGTGCAACTTCTGATGCAAGTTATTTACAATGGACTGGTTCTGACTTGAATATTAAAGCGAAAAGTGTTAGTATTGGAACTTCTTCGGTTGCTACTTCAACAGAAGTAACTGATAAGGTTAATAGTGCTAAAAATGAATTAAACGCCAATATCAATAAAAAAGCCAATGCCACAGATGTGTATACAAAAGCTCAAACAGATAGTCAAATTAAAGTGGCTAAGGACGCTATTAACTTAGGCGTTTCTAGTACTTATGAAACTAAAGCAAATGTTGAACAAAAGATTAATGGTGTTGCAATAGGTGGTACTAACTTACTTTTAAATTCACATTTTGACTATGATAGGAATTGGTCGAAAGGAACAGGAGTGACACGAGTTCAAGAAGGTTTTGATGGTGGATACTGTATGAAAACTGTCGGAGCATTGAAGGGGACACGGAACTTTAGTCAAGGAATTTCTATCACTAAACTTGAAAAAGGGCAACAATATACAGCAACGGTTTGGATAAAAACACAAAATGTTGTCAGAGGTACTACCAACCCACACTTATACTTTTTTGCGTCTTATCATCTAAATAATAAATGGGTAACCGAACTCGCCTTATCTAAGGCAATTCCTAACGGAACAACTGCGTGGACTAAATACGTTTTAACTTTCACTATGCCAACAGTAGACTTCGACATTATGTCGGTGGAAGGATACGCTCGGGATTTTACAGGTACGATTTGGTGGGATGGAATCAAGCTAGAAAAAGGTAATAAGGCATCGGATTGGAGTCCTAGTCCGTTGGATATTTCAACGGATATTACAAATGCCAAAACAGACGCTATTAATACAGCTTCAACAGATGCAACAAATAAAGTTAACAGTGCTAAAACTGAATTGAACACGGCTATCAATAAGAAAGCAAATAGTGCTGATGTTTATACAAAGACTGAAGTCTATACTAAAAATGAAACTAACTCTCAGATTACTGCTGCTAAAAATGAAATTACTCAATCTGTGTCTAATACTTATGAGACAAAAACAAATGTTCAAAATAAAATTAATAGCATTGACATTGGAGGTAAAAACCTAGTTAAACAAACAAAACTATTAACCAATGTTACTCTTGGTGGTTGGTCAGTAACCGATACTGGTGTTGAAGGGTTTAAAAAGTTATATATTGAAACAACTAACACTGGTTGGCAAGAGTGTAGTATTCCTCTTTACACAGAGATTAATGCGATTACTAAATCTGTTACCATTTCATTTGAGTATCAAGAAACTAGCTCTGGTTTATTAATGTTTAGTTTAGGTTCTTATAATGGTAATACTAGGCTTTCTGAAATTTCTAATATTACCGTTAGTTCAAGTTTTAAAGTTATTTCAACAAATGACGGCTGGAAAACGGTTTGTTATACATTTGACCCAACCTCGGTCAATAATAAAAATGGTGCAACTCACTATAAAATTCAGTTTAAGAAAGCAAGCGGTAAAACAGGTACTATTCATGTCAGAAAACCTAAATTGGAGCTTGGTAATAAAGCCACTGATTGGTCACCTGCACCAGAAGATGTTGAAACGACAGTATCTTCTATTGAAAAACGAGTAACTTCGGCAGAATCTAAAATTACAGATACAGCCATTACCAATACAGTTAAAAAGAACTTCTATACTAAAGAAGAAACTAATAATCAAATTACTAGCAAAGGTTATCAAACGGCATCACAAGTTCAGCAAACTGTAAATAACTTACAGATTAAATTTGCCGAATCTGGAGGATATAACTTATTCCTAAATAGTGGATTTAAGAAAAACATGAGCTACTGGCAAACACACACTCATAATAGTCCTACTGGCGGTTCTATTGGAATTACTACGTCTACTGGCGACTGGGGATTTCCAGACGCTAGTGTAAACTGCGTTCATATTAGACTTTCTAATCAAAGTGGTATCGAGTACGGAATTTCACAAACTATAAAAACAACAATTGGTAAAAAATATACGGTAAGTTTTTATTACGCAGGTCACCGTTTAAGTCAAGCAAATGTCATTGTTCGTAATAGCTCTGGCGGTAGTTGGTTAGCAAATAAATATATTAGCTCATTTCCGACTGGTGGAAACGGTAACGTGAATAACTGGAGTAAGTGCGTATTAACATTTACTGCCAACGCCACAAGCCATGCTATTAACATTGCGGTTGTTAACGTAAGTAATGATGCCTATATGTGGATTGCTAAACCTCAAGTAGTAGAAGGAGAACTAGACTTACCTTACTCACCTAGCCCAAGCGAAGTTTATGACGGAATTATTCAAATGGACAAAGATGGAATTAAAGTTTCAACATCTAATGGAGGATGGACAGATTTTACTTCACTAGGGATGAATGTCTACAACAAGTCAAGTGCGCTATCATTAGGGACACGCAACGGTGGTTTAACATATCACGGCGGAGGTGCGTATTTAGGGTTTACATCTGAATCAATTGTCGAGGCTTATAACACAAGAGGGGTATCTATCTCTACTGCGAATGGTGGAGAGTATATTACACTTGGTCATTCTAGTGCAACAGACCCATTTGGAGGATTTTCATCAACTCCATGTCTTTCTATTGCAAAGCAGGATATTGGAGACTCAAGCTCATTTTATCGTAAAGGGGTTAATGTTCATACCACACTAAATCTTAATACTCAAAATATAAATAGGATGGGAGCAATTAATTTCGCGACTAACAACACTTCTAAGATTTACCATTCTACTGCAAATAATCTGTGTATGTTTGGAGATAATGGTGCTGTGCTTGGATATCGTGAGGGAGATAGCAATGTTACCAAACTTGAAATTCTAGAGGGGTCTGACAAAAGCACAAGCGATATTCACTCATATGCTCACTGGCGTTTCCACCAATGGAGTTTAACCGATGTCGGTCAGATTGAAGTTGTGAGTAGACTTAAAATGTTGGGGACAAGCTCAATTCATTTTAATGCCAATGCTACACACCCATCGGCTATGTGGCATGCATCTGGCGACGGTAAACTAAAAATATTTGGAGATAATGGTGTTGATATAGGCTATAGAGAAGGAGACACTAATAGACCCATATTTCAAATAACTGAAGGGGAAAATGGAGCATATCGCCTTCAATCTTTCTCACATTGGCACTTTAACAACTGGAATCTTGACTATGTTGGGAATGTACACGCTCAAAAATTTACCATTGCAGGGACTTCGGGTTCTTACTATATCACCAAAGGAACTGGAGATGGAGCAGACTATACCACTTATGGGTGTTTATTCTATACTCACAATGGAGTTGCCTTTACTGCCAACGGAGGGGCGGTTACACTGGTTGTCCAAGGTCGCTCTGGTCGTATTATGGGGAAAAACGCTTACTATGTAAACAGCTCTAAATGTTTAAAATCAGACATTAGAGCCGTTACTTCTGAAAGTGAGCCAATGCCAGTTAATTTAAAACAGGGCGAGGTAGTAGATGAAACCTTAACAATGGAGATGATTGGTGACTTTATTGATACTATTGGTATTCGAACTTATATCACAGACTTTGAACAGGAAGGGGCGACACAGAAAGATGTTGACCCACAACAAGGTCATGTTTTAAACTTAGGATACATTGCTGACGACCTTGCTCATCACCCTGTATTTAAGTATATTGGAGAAAAAACACCAGACAACTTATATGCAATTAACTCTAATAGTTTAACAACTGTGGCATTGGCAGGACTACAAGCAGAAAGAAAAGAAAGAAGAAAATTAGAACAGAGACTTCAACGATTAGAAGCCATGTTATTAAAAGGAGAAGAATAGAAATGTCAAAGGCGGTAGAGTACATACGAAATTTAGCCAGAAAGCAACAGGAAGAACAACCTGTTGCAACGATTGGCTATTTAGATTTCTCTTTAGAGTTAGCCAACTTTAGCTTTGAAGATATTGTATATGAAAACGACATTGAAGTGCTACAAGAAGACGGACTCGTCTCATACGAAGCATATTTATTTAATGGAGGAAGGGTTAGCGCAGATTTATGTAAAGAACCAGTTTCAGAAGAAGTCACCCCATTAAACTGCGAGGGTGAAGAACAGCAATTAATTCCAGAAAAGGAGAAGATTCAATATGAATTATAGCGAAGAAGTATTATATAAAACAGTTGATAATTTGTCACGTCAAGTGGCTCAACTTTCTGTGGACAAGGCTTTACTTGCTGCACAATGTGACGAGTTACATGCAAAATTACAACAATATGAAAACGGTTCAGAGTCGAACGATAAAGCATAATGTAAAAACAAGAACAGGAGTGATTAGATGCTAACGAACATCAATCCATATTATATGCAGTGGAATACCGATGTTAATGGCAACCCTATTTCAGTTCACAAACAGGAGATGCAACAAGTATCTCCTGTTTATTTTAATATACAACTAGACGAAATTCCAGATAGTTTTCACCGATTAGTGGTTGTAGACACAGAAGGGAATATGTTACACGAGGTGGACAATTTTAACCGTATTACCGAACAGTCGTACTATGTTGATTATAACAATGGGGTTGTGTATTTTCATCAAACCAAAGGAGCAAGTATTGTAAACGTTACCTACTATGGACGTGGGTTTAAATTAATTCGTAGTAGTCGAATTGTTATGGACGATGGAACAAAATTAACGGATGCTTTAGCACAATCTCAAGTCCAAACCGCTTCCAGTGTAGGTTCTGAAACAGAAATGAGTTTACAAGAACAGATTGACACAGTTTGTAAATTTGTTCGTAAACAACAAAAGATTATCGAAATGCTTGTAGAGGAAATTGAAAAGTTACAAAAATAGAAAGGGGTGAAAACAATGAGTTTAAAAGAAAGAATAGCAACAATTATGGAAGAAGAGATTGATAAGGAGATGATTGAACTTGTACTTGATTTACACACAGGAACAAGACAATCAATTACTCTAAAACAAGCAGACCATAATAGTCGCCTTTTAAAAGTAACCCTTACCAAAAACATGCTACATACTGTAAAACTACATGGAAGTCGAGTTGACCTTTATGTACGTAAAACAGACGGAACGGTAGTGGTGTTAGAGGGGTATGACTTAGTGGAAGACGAAGGAATAGTGTATTTTACATTTACTCGTCAGGCATTGTCAACTCTACCAACAATTGAATGTGAAGTGGTAAAAACAGGTAATGATGGGTCTACATTAAGTTTCCCATTATTTACGGTAAGTGTGGAAGACTCTATTTACGATGCAGACGAGATTGAATCATCTAACGAACTATCAAACTTAACCAGTGCCTTATTAAAAGCAGAACAGGCAAACGACCGAGTAGATAGTGCTGTAAATAGCACTGGAAAAAAGTTTGAACAGGCATTTAATTCACAATCGCAGGAATTCAGTAATGCCTTCAATCAAGCTCAAACTGCACGAGCAGACGAATTTCAAACATGGAAGAATCTAGCCATGCAGGAGCAGGTAGCGATTAATCTTCAAGACCAAATCAACAATATGCCATTTTACAGAGTTATTGAGGGGTGATACATATGGCAAGCAAAAAAATACAGTTATATACTGACCGAGCAAATACTATTGAAGCAAGTCCAGAGACCAGTGCTAATTGTGTCATCCTTTCTGATGGTAACGACTTGCAAAAAGTTTTAGACAATGATTTAACAAGCCCAACGGTTGTTCATGAAGAAACAAGTTTCAAGGTTGGAGTGGGTGACATTGATGTGTCATCTAGCGTGGTGGATGGAGAAGTTGGTCGTATGGTCATTAAAGGGAAGACCTACCAAAACATCTTACCAGAGCCGTCTACACACGTTTTAACAAATAACAAAGAGATGTTCAAAGTCAACGAAGGATTAGACCCTAACGTAGAGATTGTGGATGCAGTCAGTAAAAGTGCAATTTTAACAGGTCAGACGTTGGTGAATATTAGCAAATTTGTTGGTAGTATAGACCGAGCGCCAGGAAGAGCGTTATCATTAGGAAATGGAATGGTTAAATCTAATGCTACTTATATGATTATGTTTAATTTAGATGTAATAAATGACATAAGCAAAATTAAAATAGAGGCAGGAAAAGATGGATTATGGGTTTCAGATATTTCAATGAATGTAGTCACATTAGGTATTAATAAGTTTATAGTTTCCACACCTGATAAGGATATTAATGAAATAAAAATAACAAATCCGCAACAAAGTTCAACATCTATTACTATGTCGAATATTATGTTATTTGAGCACCAAGATAACATGGAAAACTGGAACATACCTTACTTTGAAGATATGGCTTCATGTAAGATGCCAGTTTTATCTACTTGTGGGAAGAATCTGTTTAATATTAATAAAGAACCGTTAGCTGCATACGGAGTAAAATACTCTATTGATAATGATGAAATTATTGTTAATAGCAATGGTGAGATTGGTTATCAAAATATTGCTTTTACACTTGATAAAATTTTGTTAGGAAAAACGATTTATACAAGTTATGAACTCGTTGAACATACCTCTGATAATTGGCATATGCAGTTTGTATACACAAATATCAATGGAACTACAATTTATACAAGTGGTAAAAGTGGTAAAACAACATTTCCGAATGAGATAATTGGAGATTTAAAATTATCTATTCTTCCATGTAATTCTTCAACAACCGGGGTTTCTCACACTTTAAAGATTAAAAATATTCAAATCGAAGAAAATTCAGTAGCAACCGCCTACGAACCGCATAAAACAAACATTTTACATACTCCAGAAGAGGTGGTTTTACGTTCACTGCCTAATGGTGTTTGTGACACGCTAAACCTAAACACTGGGGAATATGTGCAACGTATTGGTGAGATTGTTTTAAATGGAACACAGGGATTCACGCAAGATGTTACATCTGGGGATTTTAAACGTTTCACATTACATAGCTCTTTTGTTTCAAACATGAAAGTTAGAGGGGCTATCATGTGTGACAAGTTTGTTCAAATTCCAGATGCAAAAGCAACACAAGAAGGTATTACAACTGGGGAAGTGAAAATTATAGGTTAATGTTGTGGGTAGAGTCATCACGCTTGTCAACCCCAGATGTTGCAGGACTACAAGCATGGCTACAACAAAACCCAGTAACCGTCCAGTACGAACTAACAACCCCTGTCGTTAAAACAGTTGATTTATCGACTTCTGGGAACTGGGAGAAGATTGTTTTAAACGGTAGTGAAAGTTGGAATGGCTTTGACCCTAATTATGGTTGTGCTTACACAGGATTAACAGGTAAGGCATATGGTTTTTCAAATGTATTTGCAGAAGGGTTTTCAACGGTATCTAACTATGCCAATGCTCCTTTAACCATTAGCGGAACTCCAAATAATAGTGCAATATGGCTAAGTATTGGGAAGTCTATTGCAACATTAGACCAATTTAAACATTACCTGTCTCAAAATCCAGTGACAGTATGGTATCAAACTGCAACCACCTTAGACTCTACCCAAGTGAAACAACCTATCTTCTTCAAAGATGGTCACGTTCAACTTTCAAGTGGAGTAGACAACTCATTAATCCCAACATTAGATTACGAAGCAAAAACTTCAAACTCTTATGTAATGGATTTAATGAAGAGTGGGACTTGGTACACCATGAAAGCTAAATCTGCTAGTGGAACTCTCGCCTTTGCTTCAAATACACAACCATTAAGCACCAACGGGAAGTTTGCAGTTGATGGAGCTAGTTTCCAAAATGCTAACAAGTTAATGGTTATCAATGGTAGTGTTGAAGACCTAATGGTTCTTGAAGGAGACTTAACCTCTAAGACTATTCCATATTTCAAGGGCATTAAGTCTGCGTTTGAAGACGAAAGTAAAATTGAAGTTTTATCGTCTAACTGTGCAAATTTATTCCATCCTAAAGATATTGTTAACGATAATTATTGGGAACTAGACGTGACAGGAAAGACTAAAATATTCCTATCTGCTCCTCGTAGAAATGCAGTGAATATGGTTCAAAGAGATTCAAACGGGATTGAACTTATGGCTAGGGTTAATGAAGCTGAAGACCAAATAGAAATACTCCCTAATGCAAAAACACTTAGGCTTGTGGGAGGATGTTTTAGACCAACCGATGCTTGGTATGAACTAATAACACAAAATTTAATTGTTGCAGATGCCAAAAGTGAAAACAATACTAAAGAGATTGATTACAAATCAAATAATACTAAAATCCCACTTTTATCGCCATTGAGAAGTCTTCCAAATGGAGTTTGTGATGAGTTAATCATTGACCGTATGAAGAAGAAAGCAACTCTGATTCAAAGAGTTGGATATACGGAGTTAAATGGTGACAACAGTGAACAATGGGGAGTTGACGTGCAGAAAAATAGTCGCTCTGGCTTTGTAACCAGAAAACAGTACAATCAAAAGGTTGCAGGAGGGCAAAATGCAATAGTTGCAGAACATTTGTTGGCTATTGATGATACTGGTCGTAAATACGACTTGGACTACACTATTACTATGGGGAACATCCCAACCTATCCTTTTGTTATTACCATTCCTAGTCACATTATTAATGAACGTGGAGATAGTTTTACAACCATTGACAATGCTGTATCTAAATTTAAACGTTGGTTGTCCAAAGCTCCTATTAGTGTTGTTTATCAATTAGCAACACCAATCGTTACAGAAATCGACCTAGAAAACTTCCCACTTATCTACAAAGACGGACACATCTTCTTAAATAGTGAGATTGCTCCAGTAGTTGAAATTGACTACAATGTGAATCAAACACAATTAATCATTGGTAATGGGGAAACTCTGTTAAGACACGAACAGGAAATATTAGACTTGGACAAACTTATTGTGTCATTTGTTGATTGTGAATATCGACTTCGACTCTTAAAGTTTGACATGGAGTTATCCATGATGTCGCTATGAGTAGACCGAAAAGAACCAAAGATTTTAAGATAAAGGTAGGAGAGGTATTCAAGGATGATAAAAGGCATCTTAAGATTCTTTCACGAGAATATTCCACTAGAGTCTCTCCTACGAAACCGTTAAAAACGTATCAGTATCATTGTGTCAGATGTGGTTGGAATGACGGTTGGGCAACTGAGTATCAGATATTGCAAGGAGGATGTTCATGTTGTCATGGTAAAACAGTAGTGGAAGGAATTAACGACATTCCCACAACAGCTCCATGGATGGTTAAATACTTCCAAGGTGGTTATGAAGAAGCAAAGTTGTATACAAAAACAAGTAACCAGAAGATTATCCCTGTTTGTCCGCATTGTAAAAGAGTGGGTTCAAAATCTAAGAAAATTAGTTCTATTTACACAGATAAAACAATCGGATGTATGTGTGGGGACGGTATTTCCTACCCAGAAAAATTTTTATTGTCTCTGTTTCGTCAATTAAAAATCTTTGTTGAATATCAATACTCTCCCATATGGTCGCAAGGGCGAAGATATGACTTTTATATTCCTACTCTCAATGTGATTATTGAAGCACATGGGTCTCAACACTACAAAAACAGTGGATTTGGTACATATGAAGCACAATACAAAAATGACCTATTCAAGTTTGACCTATCTGTCATTAATGGGGTTGAACACTATGCGGTTTTGGATTGTAGACATTCAAATCTAGACTGGATTAAAAACTCAATTATGAGTAGCAAACTTCCAGAGCTGCTAGGTTTTAAGGAGGAAGACATTGATTGGGTTAAATGCGACAAATGTTCACAAACAAACCTTGTAAAAGAAGTGTGTGATTACAAAAGAAATAATCCACAAGTGACAGTAAAAGAATTAGCCAACTTGTTCGGCATTAAGAGTGTGACAACGGTACGTACATATCTAAACAAGGGAACAGACCTTGGTTGGTGTGAATATAGAGCAAAAGACGAGGGGAATGCCCAAAGAGCAAAAGGTGGATTAAAAAATGGTAAAAGGGTAAACGTCTATAAAAATGGAGTTCTGCTCAATAAAGAGCCATTTCCATCTGCGAGGGCATTGGCTCATGATTCACTAACATTCTATGGGGTTAAGTTGGACAATGTAAGTATCTCTGCATGTTGTCGAGGGGTTAGAAAAACCCACAAAGGGTTTACTTTCAAATATGTAGAATAAATAGGAGGAATATCATGATTTACAATATGATTCTAAAAATGATTAATGCAGACTCTTACAATTATAATGAAATTCGTCATAAGATTGAGACATTCAAAAACAATGGTCGTTTAACGGGAGCAGAGGTTGAAGAATTATTGTCGTTATTAGATTTACGACACTATCAACCTGTCGTGATTCCAGAGTTAGACGAATAGTAAAATCAAAGTTTTATTGCAAGAGCCTAGCAATAGGCTCTTTTATTATTATGCCAAAAGGAAGTGAAAATTAATGGCAGTAAAGAAAACACCATCTTATAAAGTTGGAGATGTGTTCTCTCACAATGGGAAAAGTCTTGCGATATTAGAGGTTTTAAAGAGAAACGACAGATATTATTACACAACAAGATGTAACATATGTGGATGGGATGGTAATACACTTCCATCCAAAGGAGTTAGAGAGTGTAGATGCTCCTGTTGTTCTGGAAAAACTGTTGTACAGGGTATTAACGACATTCCTACAACAGCTCCATGGATGGTTAAATACTTTCAAGGTGGTTATGAAGAAGCAAAGAACTACACAAGACGTAGCAATAAGAAGATTTATCCTATTTGCCCAGAATGTGGGTGTGTTAAGACCACTAAAATGTCTATAACAAATTTACACAAATACAAGTCAATAGGTTGTGATTGTCAAGATGGAATATCCTACCCCAATAAAATGATTCGTCAAGTGATGATGCAGTTAAACGTCTTATGTAATTTTTCTTCTCTTATTTTTGAATACCAACCAGACTGGAGTGGGAGAAGATTCTATGATGTGTATTTTGAACACAACGAGAAGAAATATATAATTGAGATGGACGGTTATTTTCATTATAATGATAATCAATTAAATGGAACAATGTATTCCGAATCTTTGGCAGTGGATAACAAAAAAGAACGGATGGCAATCGAACAAGGAATAAACGTTATTCGTATAAATTGCAATTACAAAGACGTTAGCAAACGTTTTGAGTATATTAAAAAGAACATTATGGAGAGCGAATTGTCTAATATACTTCCTGTTAATCTTATAGATTGGGAAGCTGTTTTTAACAATTCTTCTACAAATATTATGAGACTGGCTTGTAAGATGTATCAAGAAAATCCACTTGTTAGCACATCGGAAATAGGAAAGCAACTAGGAATACAAGGGCAAACCGTTTCCAAGTATTTAAAGCAAGGAACATCTTATGGATGGTGTAATTACGACACTAAACAAGTGATGGTAGAAAGTGGAAAAGCACTTGCAGCGAAAAGTCGAAAGAGTGTTGTTGTATATAAGGATGGGACACTACTAAGTATTACCCCATTCGAATCATTAACCGAATTGGCAGAGAAAAGTCTTGACATATTTGGAGAGTCTTTTTTGTTATCTGGGATAAGCTCCGTTTGCTCGGGAAAGAAGGATTCGTACAAAGGATACGTGTTTAAATATGCCGAATTGGAGAAGGGGGTATAAATAATGACAACTAAAAACATTCAGTTATTTAGGAAAAATCTCGATACAAGTGAAACTAATTTGTATCCATTGACAGAAGCACAGTACGTGTCTATGGAAAATGGTCAAACAGTGCAAGAGATTCTATCAGATAGAGATAGCGATAAATACACCCCTGTCATCACTAATAGCTCTAGCACTTTCAAAGTGGGACAGGGGGATAATGTGGATTTAAGCTCTAGCATGAAAGAGGGGGCTTATGATTCATGTGTGTTAAAAGGAAAGACAATGGTTAACTGCATTCAAGAACCTAGTAGCAAAGACGTTGTATTGCCGTATGAGTTTGCAGACGCACGTTACGTAACTATCAATAATACTAAAGAGAGTGGTGCTTTAGGTGTTGAGCTTAAAGGTCAGACGTTGGTTAATTTAGTGCCGAAAAAAATTATTGATTATACCGCTTCTAGTGATTGGGATGGTTATCATCAATTAGTCCAAAATTCAAAACAATCATTCGACGAATGGAGAGCATTGCAAGATTTAAAACCAAACACGAAATATTATATAAGTTGTTATGTTGAAACTTTTGAAGTTGTTAATAATGAAGGTTATTGCCTTAATAACCCAAGTGTGGAATCTATTTTTGGAGATTCTATGATAGTCAATGGGGTTGGACGTTATCAATGGCTTTCAACAACAAAAAGTGAATTAACTGATGAAATATTTATGGCTCTACGTTGTCAAAATGCACTTGCAAGGGGGGCAATTAAAATCAGAGACATCATGATTATTGAATATCAACAAGGAATGGAAAACTGGGACATTTCATACTTTGAAGGTATGGCTTCATGTAAAATGCCTACTTTAATTACTTGCGATGAATATAGTTATAAGGTTGGGACTTACATGACAGACGGTAATTTGTCAACCAACCAACAATTTTTATTCTTTGATTGTAAACCAAATACAAAATATGAGATTTCGGTCAAATCTGGCAAATATAACAGATTTGGAGTGTTTTCATATCAAGGAACGCTTGGCGAAGCACTAAAACGAATCGATGTATTTAAGAATTATGTTGTAGTAAGTGACAATTCGATACAAACGGCAACAGGGACGACAAGCGCAACTGCCAATCTAATTGGAGTTTATTTATCACAGGGTAATTACAACCAAACATTGCAGGGCATTGATATTGAAGTCTTAGAGAACGGACGTAGATTGGCAAATAAATCAAGTATTTTACAGCTTCCAGAAGAGGTTGTATTAAGAAGTTTACCTAATGGAGTGTGTGATACGTTTAATACGAGAACAGGTGTTTATACGCAGAGAATTTGGTCTGCGACACTTAACGGAACAGAATCTTACACAGTATGGGCAAGCTCTAGTGTTGCTGAAGGAATGACTGGTATTTACACTCGCACAAAGGTAAATGACAAAATCGTCACATCAGAAAATCAAGATGGGCTAATACTATGTGATACACTACCAACCATCCAACGAAATCAGCTATCCTCTTGTCAATACGATTCAGTTGTCAAAGGGAATAACTACATTGGTTTTACCATGAAGGGTAAAACAAGTGAGGAGATAAAACAATGGTTATCTGAAAACCCAACAACGGTTTATTGTGAATTAAAAACACCAATCGTTACAAAAATCAACCTTCCATCAACTCTAAAATCTTGGAACACAACAACCCACATTTACTCTGAAATTCCAGAGAACACGTTGTATCCAATCTTATCACACTCAAATCCAAGCTATCCAGTTATCTTAAAACCATCGACTAAATACTCGATTGTTGCTAATTCATATAGCAATAGTCATACTAACTCTACTATCAACTTCAATTTAGGTGGTGCTACTGCAACTACAACAGTAGGCAATCGTGTGACAACTATTACAACTCCATCTACATTAAGTAATGAGTTATTGACTATGAGTGGGCGAGGTAATAAGTTAAACAATGTTATGGTAATTGAGGGAGATGTGGTAGGTGACGAACCTTACTTTGAAGGTATGTGCGACAGTAAATCTCCTATTTTATCGAATGTTGGAAAGAATTTACTTGATATTAGAAAGGCAGAAAGAAGAGGTTCTACTAGATGTTCATTGACCAATAGCAATGACGGAAGTATCACGCTTGTTGGAGAAGGTGACGGGACAGGAGAGGGAATAGTCACAACCACTTGCTATGCGAGTTTGAAGCAAGGCAAAACATATACATATAGCTTTGAAAGTGATGGGGGATATTCTAGTGTAAATGGTTCTGATACCGTTGAAGCATTCCTATTAAAAGATGGCTCTGCCTCAACAAAAATAATTCAAATGAAAGGTTTTACTACCACCTTTACATGTCAAGAAGACGGAGATTATTATGTTCGATTTGACGTGAATAAAAATAATACAACACATAAGTTCTGGAATGTTTATTTAGCAGAGGTTTCAACCGATAATTCTTACGAACCATACAAATCAAACACAACAACATTCGACCAAAAAGACGGTAAAACGATTGTTTTACGTTCGTTGCCAAATGGAGTATGTGATACATTAAATGTGGAGACTGGTGAATACGTGCAGAGAATTGCCCAGTATACACTTACTGGAAATGAAACCAATGCTTGGAATATTTCAAACAATTCTTCGGGGGAGTTAGCATACATCACTGTGGCAAACATCATTCCAGAGGTCAAGGGTGCAGAGGGGTTAATTGGCAACCTAATCTCAGATACGTTTCACAATGACAATCCCTATCATGTAATAAGACATGAGCGTTGTATTGGGACATATCAAACTCATATTCGTATTAAAATCCCAGAGATTGAACTATCGGCAAATTCATATAAAGACTACTTTAGAAATAATCCGACAACAATCCAATACGAACTTGCAACTCCAATCGTATCAACCATTGACGTTCAAGGATTCCCATATGCTTACACAAGCGGTCATGTGCAATTAACATCTGGACACAGTGGACAATCATTAACACCTAAAGTTGAATACTCATTGTCTGCCAACAAGACGGGACAAATCAACTCTAACACCAAACGTGTGTCTACACATCAAAAACAGTTAGATGATTTTGAAGCCATGATGTTAACAAGCATGGTGCAATCTGCTTATGATAAGGCTATTTTACAATTCGATTATGAAATGCAAATGATGTCATTAGGAGGTGAGTAAGATGGCTAAAAAGATTCAATTACAAGATGCAAATGGTAACGTGCTTCACCCATTAACTTTGGGTGAGTGTGTTACTATGAATAATGGAGAGAACCTTGACACTTTGATGTCAAAAAGTCAGATGTTTACTCCAACAATTACACAAGATAAGAGTATGTTCAAAGTTGGTACTGGGGTTGATGTGGATTACAGTGCTAACGTTAAAGATGGAGCATATGAGAGTCTTGTGTTTAAAGGGAAGAGTTTGGTTAACTTATTAACAAAAACAATAGACACCACTTGGAATTTAAACCTTGAAAATTGGAGCATTGTGTCAACCACTCTATCTGATTGTGTATTAAAGCCAAACACCACATATTCGGTAATTGTCTATGTTACTGAAAAGACCTGCCCAGATAGGGATGACCTGCTTTGGGTTGGAGACGTTGATGGGAAGAAAGACAAGGTTACCCATGATATTGTGCGTAAAAACGTATCTTTAGGAGCAAATGTATTTGTTATTAATACAGTGTCAGATTTCAGTAGTATTACATCGGCATATAGGGGAGGTATCAACTTTCAAGGAAGTAAATTCGTGGAAGGAACTTTAAAATGGAAAGCCATTGTCCTAGAAGGAGATTGGACTAACAAAGAGTTACCTCCATACTTCACAGGTCTTTGTGACGTTAAAATGCCCATTTTACGCAATGTTGGGAAGAACCTATTAACAAGGGAGTACACATTGAATGGTGCTACTCTTGTAGAAGAAACCAATGAATATGTTATGACTAAAGGGAGTGGCAACATTGCAGGAGGGTTGGTCTTCGCACCTAGCTTAATCCCTAACAAAACATACTCGTTTTCTGTAACTGCAAAAACAAATAGGACTGACGATGGTGCTATTAGGGTTTACAACGATACAAGAAAAGAGTATATAAATGTCTATCTTGCAGGTTTAACAACACAAGCTCAAAAGGTTGGAGGAGTTTTCACTGTTCCATCCACTCACCAAATGGGAGACGAGTTTAAAATTTGGATTGGTAAAAACACTGCTTATGATTTAGAAACAACTTTCACAATATACAAAGATTGGCAGTTAGAAGAGTCTTCGTCAATCACAACCCATGAAGACCATAAATCAAATATTTTACGCACATCAGAAGAGATTGTTTTACGTGAAGTAAATGGAGTTCAAGACACTTACAATCCTTTAACTGGAGAGTATACAAAACGTATTGGAGAGGTTGTTTTAGATGGTAGCGAGGGATGGGGCTTATGGAAGACAGAAACCCCATACTTGCTATTTGAGTGGCATAGCTCTCTACCTATTAAAAATGGAAATACAACCTCTGTAATTTTAGCGGACAAACTCCCTGTGTTTACTGGAGATGTTTTATGGAAGAGTTCAGAAAGTAGAGGGATTGGCTCTAATGAAAACAGATTCCGTATAAGAATCGAATGTGAAACAGTAGAAGCATTAAAGTCGTGGTTACAATCGAACCCAATTACTGTTCAGTACGAATTAGCAGAACCAGTAACAACCATTGTCAAGCCATCAACCATGACACCGTTTGCATATCAAAATGGTCATGTAATTGTTGAGTCTGGTTTTGAAGGTCAATCATTGTTGCCAGAGATTGAGTATAGCGTGGTCACAGGTCGTACAGGACAGGTAACACAAAACACTAAGGTTCTTCGTCAACAAGAGCAACAAATCATTGGTCTTGAAGAATTATTATTAACACAGGTTGTACAGATGGAGTATGAACGCACTCTATTACAATTTGATTATGAATTACAAATGATGATGTTAGGCTAGAGGGTTCTAGCCTTTTTATTATGCAAGGGAGGTATTAAACATGAATTTTAAGTTTAATATAGGGGAAGAGGTTGTGGGGGATTTTAGACATTTTGTAGTTCTCGAACGTGAAATTAGAGACAATCTACTTAGCAATGGTCGAATTCAAAAATTGAAGTGGTATAAACTTCTATGTAAAAAATGTGGTTGGGACGGTTGTTATATGAACGAGAGCAATTTAACAAAAGGGTGTGGGTGTTCATGCTGTCACGGTAGAACAGTAGTGGAAGGAATTAACGACATACCCACAACAGCTCCTTGGATGGTTAAATACTTCCAAGGTGGTCACGATGAAGCAAAGTTGTATACACAAGGGAGTGGAGTGAAGCTACATTTTGTCTGCCCCGACTGTGGAAACATAAAAGACAAGGAAGTGCAAATATACAACCTGTTTAAAAATCAACAGCTTCCATGTCCATGTAAAGACGGCTTTAGCTACCCCGAAAAGATTGTTCATTCCTTGTTATCTCAATGTAATGTTAAATTTATCTCTCAAGTGACCAAGACCACATTGCAGTGGGCAGAAAATTACAGGTATGACTTTTATATTCCTGCCCTTAACATGATTATTGAAACACATGGTATGCAACACTATCGAGAAACTGGAAGAGGAAGACCTCTTATTGAAGAGCAGAAGAACGATAAGGTCAAAAAACAATTGGCAAAGGATAATGGGATAGAACACTACATTGTTCTCGACTGTCGTAAGAGCGAACTGGGATGGATTAAAAGTTCTGTTTTAAATAGCGACTTAAAAGACGTTTTAAATCTTTCACTTATTGACTGGGATTTATGTCAGACAAAGTGTAAAACAAACATATTAGTTGAAGTTTGCATAGCAAAAACAAAACAACCTTATTTGACAACAACAGAGATAGCTACCATGTTTGGTCTTAATTGCAATACGGTTCGTAATTACCTAAAAAGAGGGGTTCACCTAAATTTGGTTGAATACAACCCTTTGGTCGAAAAACAAAGAACAACAATAAAAATGACCAAGAAAAATTATAAGCCAGTAAATGTTTATAAAGACGGAATACAGGTAAACAAAGAACCGTTTGCATCGGTAAAACATTTGTCTGAAATCAGTCATGGGGTTTTTAATACTAAGTTATCATCTTCTGCAATAGCATCTGTTTGTCGAGGGGAGCGAAAAACGCACAAGGGCTTTAGTTTTAAATATGCAGACCAATAGGAGGAATATTATGCAACTGTATTTTATGTTAGAACGCATCATTTCTCGTGGGCTATATACACGAGACGATATTTTGCAAAAACTGGATGTCTTTTATCTGGTAGGAACATTAACAGACCAAGAGTATAACACTCTTTATAACATGATTTGTCCACCAGTACAAGATGAAGTAGTGGAGGAAGAAATCGAAGAGATTGACCCAGACATGGGAGTAGAACATCCAGAGGTGGAAATTCCAGAAATGGAAGACGAAGTAGTTGGAGATGTTCTACCAGAGGAAGCTCCAGTAGCTCCAGAAGTGGGGCAAGAATCAATTATTGAGGGGGAATAGTAAATAACTTACAACATGCTACTAAAAATGATTCTTAAAGGTGGATATGACAAAGAGGATATGTTAACCAAGTTGGACACATTCTTCGCAAATGGTCGTATTACACAAGCTCAATATATGGAACTATTAGAAATGGTATTAGGAGCAGAATAATTCTCAATTAGGAGGGAACATATGAATCTAACTAAAGAAGAGTACCAAATGGCGGTGTTTCTTTGTAATTGTGTTTACAAAGGACTAGCCTATCCAGACAACATGAAGATTAAGAAATCTGTTAGAAAGTTAAGTGGTATGAAGGCAGAGGTCTTTAGCTACGACAATGTAGATTACATTGTATTTAGTGGAACAGATTTTACATCTTTACGTGATTGGTTTACAAATATTCAAATGGCGTTTGGTATAAAACCACGTCAATTTACAGACGCTTTAGAATTTTGCTTAGAAGTATACAACCCTCAAAAGAAAACAATAGTGTGTGGACATTCATTGGGTGGGGCAATAACAGAGTATTGTGTATCTAGTATTAACAATGTAAATTTTATTGCCATAACATTTAATGGGGCAGGAATCAAACATATTTGCACCCCTAAATATCCAGAGAATGTATACCACTATATTACTAAAAGAGACATTCTAAATAGAATTATGGTGAGAATGCCATTAAGTTATTTTAAGCATGTGGGGGAAGTTATCACAGTAGAAGATGATAGATGGAATGGGGTAAAATCACATTCAAACTTTCATGCATTTATGAATTATAAACAAGACGAGGTGAAATTATGATTAAGAAAATTGGTGCAAATTCATATGGGGTAGTTGAATATGCCATTTCAACTGAGGAAGAAGTCGCTCATTTACCCCATTTAGTTGGACAAGGAAGTACTTGTATTGTAGTTACTACAGGAAATGTCTATATGTTTAATGAAGAAAATTCAAGTTGGCACTCGTTAGTAGATAACAACATAGTGGTTAAACCGGATGGTGCATACAATAAGCCAGAAATCACAAGTTTAACCATGACCCCTATTAACCCAGCTTGGGGAGAGACAGTAACATTCAATTATGAGGCTACCTATGATAACTCAAGCAAGGCAGAGGAAAAATGGTACAACAAGTGTAATAACTATCCTGTTGGTAAAAACAAAGTGGGTGTCCAAGTTAAAGACCAGAGAGGTAAATGGTCGGATATTAAATATATTGAGTTTAAGATTGCCGAACCTAAGAAACCTGTAATTTCCAATTTCCGTACCGAACCTGCTGAACCAGTGGTAGACCAAACTATCTCATATCTATATGACGTTGAGTTTGAAAATGAACGTATTACAAAACGTGATGAATGGTTTTCAAGTAATAAGAAAAGTCAATATGATTTAGCAGGGGAACAATCTATACAATTAAAAGTTAAGGATAATCGCAACCTATGGTCAGAAGCTGCCACTTTAACATTTACAGTTGGTAAAAAAACAGTTAATAAAGAAGAGAGTGAATCATTAACCAAAACTGCAAATCAAACCTACACTATTCCGCAAGGATGGACATTCTCTAGTGTTAGTGGTGTGGGTACGCATCAAAATGGGCAAGTAGTGTTCAATGCAGTTGGGCAGTGTGTTGTAAAAGTTACCAAACCTTACGAAGAAGAAAACCAAAAAGGTATCATCACAAAAACTGTAACCATCACAGTTAATAAACAACAAATCACCAAAGAAGAAAAACAAACTGCAACAGTTAAAGCCAACCAAAAGTACACTATTCCAGTGGGATATAACTTTGCATCAGTGAATGGCGTTGGTAGTAGAGTCCTTCAAACCAATGAAATTATCTTTAGCGGAAGTGGAGTTTCAACAGTGAAAGCCAAAAAGGTTGAAGAAAGCACTTTGGCTACAACTACTACAACATTAACTACCACAATCACAGTTGAAGAAACTGTTGCTTTTGATGGTTACTTGACGATAGCAAGCGAAGATTGGGTAACTACTTATGCAGAAGGAAGTGGAGATTGTACCTTCAACCTAGAAACGGCTAGTAAGGTGAGTATGGCATTTTTTGGGAACGCTTCTACAGAAGGATTTTATAAAAAGCAATATAGTAATATTCAGTTAAATGGCCAACCTTTAGATTTAACCAACGTTATTCCTAGTGTAGACAGTGACAAAATTGAATCACACAGCTATTTAGATGGTGTGCTAAAAATTGCTACTAAATATACAGGAGTATGGGGAGCAGTTTACTATGTGATTGATTTGGAACAAGGTGAAAATACTATTACATTTGATTGCACAGATTGGGATTAATATAAACAATAAAACAGGAGGTGTCTTATGGGTTTTGATGTAGTAACATATGCACTTTGTAAGAAAGGTGGAACTTCTTCAGAGGAGTTAAACACTTTAAAACAAACTATTACTGAATTAGAAGAATGTGTAGCTGACTTAGAAAGTACCGTAGTTGAAAAAACAGAAAAAATTAACAAGGCAGTAGAACAAGTTACTCAAACGTCACAAAACACATTAAGAGAAGTTCAAGTAATAAAACAACAAGTAGAGCAAAATAATGTTTTAATTCAAGAATTTGACAGACGATTAACAGACTATGATACAACAACAGTTAAATTTGTTGAAGCTTAATATTGTAAATTAAATTATTACCAATAAATCAAACAAAAAGGAGAAATGTTTATGGCAAATAAAATTATTACAATTGACGCAGGGCATGGTTTAAATACGGCAGGAAAACAAACAGCTTCAAATTTAGGAACAGTATATAAAGAATGGACTTTAAATGATAAAGTAGTTCGTAAAATTATGGGTGCTTTAGCTAATTACAATGGAGTAGAAGTACACCGTATTGATGACCCAACAGGTAAAACAGATATTTCTTTAAATACTCGTGTTAGTAAATCAAACTCTTTAAAAGCAGACATTCATATTTCTATTCATCAGAATGCGGGTGGAGGAACTGGTACAGAAGTTTATTGGCATACAAAAGGAACTGCTGAAGATAAGAAATTAGCAGGTATTGTTGCACCAAAATTAGCTTCTAAAACTGGGTTAAGAAATCGTGGAGTTAAAACTGCTTCATTCGCAGTATTAACTTGTAGAGCCACAGCTATTTTATGTGAAGGTGGTTTTATGGATACAGCTAATGACTACGCAGTAATCACATCTGATAAAGGGCAACAAGCCTACGCAGATGCAGTAGTTGAAGGATTAGTTGAATACTTAGGATTAACCAAAAAGACACAACCTACAAACACACCTAGTTCTACAACTCCAGTAACTTCTAACGAAGTATTTACAGTAAAAATTAAAGTAGATTCTTTAAACATTCGTAAAACTGCTTCATTTGATAGTCCTGTAGTGGGTACTGTTAAGAAAGGTGAAGTTTACACTATTGTTGAACAACAAAATGGATTAGGACGTTTAAAATCTGGAGCTGGTTGGATTTCAATGGGGGATAAATATGTAGAAAAGGTTGGTACAAAAACCTCAAATGAGTATAAAATTAAAGTTGTAAATTGCTCAACTTTAAACGCTCGTACTGGAGCAGGTACAAATTATCCAGTTTCACAGGCTGTTAAAGTTGGTACTGTTTTAACCATTGTTGGAGAAGAAAATGGTTGGTTAAAAACAAAATCTGGTTTATACATTAATAAAAACTATACCCAAAAAATTTAATGTAATATTTTATGTTTTCCCCTATTATTTTTACCTAAAAGGTTTACATTTATAACCAAAAAATGTATATTATAAGTATAGTACTACATTTAAAAAGCATCTTAGTATAACTTAGAGCCTATAATACCACAGGGTATTATATAACAGGAAGGATGAAACCGTTGGGAGTAAAGAAAAGAAGAGAAGTTATTCATGATTTTGTAGTTGAATATTATGGTATGGACGACGAGGTAACAGGAAGTTGTATGGTTGTTGAGATTCCAAATGAAAACCTACGTATTATGTTGGATATGGGATTTCATCAGGATAGTAGGTTAACACCCAAACAACAGTTTGATGTTAATTATAAAAAATTTAAAGATGTTGATTTATCTACAATTACTCATGTATTAGTAAGTCATTCACATTTAGACCATGTGGGTGGATTACCATTACTTGTAATACCAGAAAATAACTTTCAAGGTAAGGTAATGTGTACAGAAGCAACAACTTCTTTAACAATGTTAAATGTTAGGGATTCTGCTTTTGTAATGGCAAACACTTGTAAATTATACAACAGAGCAAACCCTAGTAAGAAACCACTAGAGCCACTGTACCTTGAACAGCATGCCAACGATTTAGTACTTATTATGCAAGGTTATGGTTATGACGAAGAAATTCCATTAACACCTAATGTAACCGTTACATTTAAACCTTGTGGACATATGATGGGTGATAGTAGTATTTTAATTACATACAACAAAGATGAATACACAACCAGACGATTACTATATACAGGGGATACAAATGCTTTTACACAAGACCCTAAACCATTTACAAAACAATGGGATACTACACAACAATTAGATGTAGATGTATTAATTATGGAAAATACATATGGTGGCCGCTATCATCAAATAGAAGATAATGTGGTAAGATTAGAAGAACTGGTACTAGACCATGTGTTAAAGAATCGTGGAGTATTATTAATTCCAGCATTTGCTATAGCTAGAAGTACTCAAATGGTTTATTACCTAAAACGTGTATGGGAACGTAACCCAGAACTGCAAAAGACTAATATACCTATTTATCTAGCAGGTAATTTACTAAACCTATCTCACAATGTATATAGTAATGAATACTTTCAAAGAAATTATATGGATGAACAATGGCAAAATGATGGAAGCTTTAAATGGGGTAATGTTAAGAAAATTACAAAATTTCAAGAGGTCGAGGAACAATTACTCGACAATAAACCAAAGATTATTATTTCCAGTGGTGGAATGCTACAAGGTGGTTATTGTGTATACTTAGCTCAACAATTGGTTGGTAGACCAAATGTAATGATTAGTTTTGTTGGATATCAAGGAGAGGGAACAGTAGGTAGAGCTATACTGGAAACAAAAGATAAAGAAAAGAAAACAGTAAGCATTCAAGGTAGAACCTACACTGTACGTTGTAAACTACCTAAACCTATTAATGTTAGTGGACATGCAGATACTAACCAATTAACAAAACTAGTTAAGAGTTTAAATCAAGGTAAGCTAAAAGCAATATTCTTAGTGCATGGGGATAAAGAGGCTAAGGATTTTATGAAAGAGAAATTGGAAAAGGAATTGGATATGGATAAGAAAACAATCTATATACCAAAACCAAAAGACGTTATTAGATTATTTAGTAGTAATAAAAAGTAGTACATAAAGACACCTTAATGGTGTCTTTTCATTTGAATTAATTTGAAAAGGATGATAATATTATGAAACCATACGAAAAAGAAATAGTGTTATATGATACTTCTATTAGTGGGAAAACCAAAGCATTGCTTTTCTTAGCTGAAAGAAAACGCTTGTTATTAAGCTTTGATGAAGAGTTCTTATGCACAATTGGTACTCAAAATAAAAACTTTTTACTTGAGTACATGAACTTTTTAGCGTATACAGATTTAACTTTAAAAACTTGTAGCAATATTCGTTATAATCTA
>ERZ1034842.150-NODE-150-length-36309-cov-517.896646_pt1 | contig 36309 bp, 59 predicted proteins | sample MGYA00520634_ERZ1034842 | MGnify/ENA primary metagenome ERZ1034842 (study PRJEB33766, sample SAMN09781734) | gut metagenome | biome: gut microbiome | host: Homo sapiens | place: Madagascar | study: EMG produced TPA metagenomics assembly of the PRJNA485056 data... | reverse complement strand
ATAGTCGCCCGATGAGCCAATCTTAGCATAGTCGCCCGATGAGCCAATCTGAGCAGAGTCGCCCGATGAGCCAATCTGAGCATAGTAGCCCGATGAGCCAATCTGAGCATAGTAGCCCGATGAGCCAATCTGTTTTTTTCTGTCTCCGTTGTCGTTCAACGCTCCATTCGTTTTAACCTTTGACGGTGAAGTAATATCTTTCAGCCACTCGACACCGATATTAATGATGTCTGCCAGCTTCAACTCAGCCTTAATCTTGATATGTGAAGAACATACCTTTGTTGACTTTTCTTCTTCGTCAATCTTGCCTGACTGCTCTACCTCGGCAAAGCGAGAGTTTAGCATGTCGTAGTAATCCCATAATTCCAAAGGAGACTTGCAAGCGTGGAAACCTCGGTTACAACACTTGATTTCTCCGTCCATTTCATACTCTTTGCCTACTTCATACTGAAATCCACGGCATTGCATATTCTTGTCGAAAGCCTTGTATGATGTAATTACTTTGTTATTCATATTCTTTATATTTTATGCCCGAAGGGCGGTTAAACAATCAATTCATTAAATTTTCAACCACATTTGACAGCTTCCTTGCTTTGTCTTGCAAGAACTTAGGAAGATTATCGAAATCAGAAGGCTTTAATCTTACGATACACAATATACCTTTTGCTGTCAGTATTGATAGAATAAACAATAATACAACCATTGCGTATATAGGAAACTTTATAATTGCTATTATTCTTTTCATACCTACACCTCCATTTTGTGATTAATACCAAGACCGAAGAGAAGGTGCTGCAAGTCATGCACGTATGAAATAGCCCCAAGATAAAAATCATCTTGGCATACGTCATAGCTATCAGATGGAGCAATATTGTTATAGACTTCTAATTCAATACAGCCTGCTTTCCTTTCTGCTGGGAACGCACGAAAGTATAGCTTATCATTGATGCTATAATCATAGTCAATAGCATTTACTTCCCATTTATTCTTACATAGAATTTTCTGAGTGATAGGAATCGGAACAATATCCTTAACCCAAGCACCGCAGTCACCAGAGAGATAGCCTTTATCTCCAAATTCCGCGCCTTCGATGTTCTCTAAGCAGACAACACCTTTCAGAACCGTTCCGTCGTCGAGCCTCAAAGTCTTTGATGGGTCTGATGATGTTACTCGGTATACAACATCTTTGGCAGTACCTAGTGGTACTCCATTTGTCATCACCAAATCTCCTGGAATGTATTCTAGTTTATCCATAGCTTAGTCCTTTTTATTAATGAAATCCTCATACTCTCCTATCGTGATTTCCACGAAGTCTGGATTTTGCTTTTCAGCTCTAATGCTATCATCAAAGTAAACGAAAATACGGTCTTTGTGACGGAGTAACTGAGTAATAGAGAAACGGCTAGCTTGAGGAACTCCTATATTCAGTTCCTTCAGCACCTTAAAATGGTTCGTGACCGCTTTATAGGAAGAGAACACCGCGGCGATTGCCTTGCCTTGCTTGCAACGCTTGTTGGGCTTTATTGCTACGTAATGACCATCCTCAAACATTCGGCTATCTATCTTTCTCCATGCCTTTTCATCCAATGTGTCGTATCGCTCGGAGGGTATCCAGATAGCGGTTATCTCGTACTCTCGCAGCAAGCTGCTGTTAGGCTGATAGCCCTGATATTTTTCAAATTTGAAACCTACGGCTTCTTCTACTCTTTTCATGTAGGCTTGATGCTCTTCAAATTCTGCATCGAGAATACTCTTAATGTATCCATAAGCCCTACTTCCCTGTTTTGCTTCGTACAACATACGCTTTACTTTTCAAGTTTCTCAATCAATACCTTAATCTCATTATATGCAAGAATATCTGTACTTCTACAGATGTTACCAATATTCTTCAACTCCATGATTATCTCATGATTTGTAGGCACACCATGCTTCTTTCTTACCCATTCAATGAACTCGGGAATTACAATATTAGTGCTTTCCATTGTCTTACCTACTCTGCCATTGTATGACAGAAGGTAGTAGTTCTTTCTTGTTAAGAACCACCACAAAGCAACTAACCTATATTTGATACTTAATAATTTCTGTTTCATAATTAAAACACAATTCTATAATCCTTACCTTTCAAAGTAGGTCTCTTTTGGAGGACGAACTTCTCTAAATCTTCAAAATCTATCGGGAAGAGCGCACAATATTTATACTTTAATGTGCAGATGAATCTTCCGTCGAGCATAACATCAAATACAAATGTTTTCATTAGATTCTACCCTTTCTTTTTCTAAGTTCTAACATTCTCCTAGTTCTACGGCTTTCCTTGCCACTAGGAGGATTACCAGCGAGCCGCAAATGTGGAATGCTCTCATAATCATAGTCATTTTCACCTTTAATAATGATTGCCATAACTAATTCTCCTATTTTTGTTTATCGGTAATCAACTTGCGTTGTTTAGATATAACCTCACCTGCGTTCTTATCATGCACTCCTTCGTAAAGTCCAAGGTTCATCATAATGATGTTTAGTGCAGGATCATTAATCTCAATAGCCCTTTCTGTGAGTATTCCAAGCACGCGTGCCAAAATCGTAAAAGTCACAGGATAAGGAGTGCTTTTAGAACACTCAGCTATCTCTTTCAATAGCCTTGGCATATCAACCTTCCACACCATATCGTTCATAACATAGTCCTGAACAGTCTTACTTTTGATTTTCTTCATGCTTACTCCTCCTCTTTAGTTCCATACTCCTGTTGTAACTTCTTTACCTCGCTCACGAACTTGCTGACATCAATATCACAATCAATTACCTCTTGGTGATTTTTGATGGCATCTTCTATCAGATGGGTGCATTCTTCGGTGAAACCACAGATATGATCACCCTCGATGGTGTAGAGATACTTGTGTGTGTTATAGTAAGCACACTGGCAGAGAGATAATCCCTCTGAGTTGAGGCGGTCCCGTACATCGGGATTATTGATGCGAAGGATCACCATCTTACCTTTACTAGAATAGTACTTGCGGTATTTGATGCGGTCTGCAACGATGATTGCTATAGCTACCAACCACAGGATAGATAGCACAATGATAACATCTGTTTGAATTGTATTCATAACTTTCATTTTGTTTAATTGTTTATCTTAATTCGTCCATTCTTCCAGGATTTTGGATATTCAGTTCCTTGTTGACATCATGGAGGCTGACGGATGGCAATGTATGAGTATCTGGGTCTAAACCCTTCGACTTACAATAATTTCTCCATGCCTCTATGCCATGAGGTTTCTTTGCATCTTCAGCAGCCTTACGTCGCTCCTCTTCTTTCTTGCGCTCGTCCTCTACCCTTCCACGCTCTTTCAACAGGTCTGCCTCGTAAGCTATCAAGGATTTCATTATATCCTGTGGATTGATGGTCTTTCCGTTGTTGATGAGCTTGTTGTATTCGCCATTGGTAAAGGCTACGAAGAAGTAATCAAGTTCTGCAGGGGTGATGTAGAAATACTTTGTACAGATACGCTGAGCAAGCAACTGAATCTGATAATCTGTCGCATTATCATAAGCGCCAAGATAATAGAGAAGGTCTATCAGTCGTCCTGTTACCCATCCTACGAGGTCTCTGAGTCCACCACGTTTCTGAATATCCAACATGGTTTCCTTATTCTTCTTTATAGCCTCAGTTAAGGTTGCAGGACGCTGATAGTTTGCCTTATCCCTGATGATAGGCACTCGCGATGAGTCGGGCAGCGCGCTCTGAGCGTTGGATATTCCGTTGTTGCTCATAATCTTGCTTTTGGATGATTTCGTCATTCCAGCACTCGCCATTAAGATAAGTGAGTGGGTCTTTTCTGTATACAGGGTCTGGCGTGAATGCTACATAGAGAGGAGTTGCTTTCATGCAAGCTACCTTATCGTTAAGGCTTAGCTTATTCCACTTAGCCTCAGCCTTCTTACGCCCTCGCTTTTTGTTGTAGGCATTCCACCATTCTTCAAAAGGCGGTTCGAAGACCAACATCTGTTTTTGCTCCTCTTCAACCTCCAAATCTACCGTCTCTACTTCGGTATTGTTGTCGAACAACTCAGAAGGCATGTAATACTTACCAGTAAGCGCCCATCTTGCACCGGCTACAAAAGCATCTTGCAGGGGTTCACTTTTCGAATATTTATTAGCCTCCGAATGAATTTCCTTTAACGTTTTCATAAGCTATATGATTTTAATGATTTATACCCAACCGGCACCCGAGTTCTCGAGTTCTCGCTTGCAATACTGCAAACCAACTTGGTCATCGGGTTCCGGAATCATGATACTGCGGACATTTGCGTAATCTATCACGTTTCGGATAACGCTGCTAGCCTCTGCTGTATTGAGGGAAGTGAGAGGCTTGTATTTGCGGTTGCCCGTCTTGTCTACCTCATCGGTATAGAAGATGTAGCTGCAAACGTTGCGCTGAATATCACGAAGCGTTTCGTAGAAGGTCTGCCCTAGTTTTAGGGCGAGATAGCTAATCATGAAGTGAAGATAACTGGACTGCTTGTCGGTCTGAATGGGGTGGAACTTCTTCAGTTCGATATTATACCCACATTCTTTGGCTTTTTGAACTTCCTTCACGATTCTCAGATAGTCGCGAGGATCATTAGGATTGTATACACTCATATTATTATAATTACATTAGATTGATTACTAAACCCTTGCAAGCATAGTCGGTTGGAACACCGAGGACCTGCTGGAATTTGTTTACGGCAACATCGGGGTTAAGATGGCGTGCAGAACCATGAATGAGGACGATGCGCTTGGCGGTATTGGCTGCCTTGCATTCGTTGAGATACTCGATAGAGTGAGCCAGACTCATGTGGGAAAGACGGATGCGGTCGGCTTGGCTGACTATCGTCTTGCCTTCGTTTACAGCTTTTTCGAGAAGAGAATCATCATAGTTGCATTCTGCCAAGAAGTACCGGCACCCTTGAACTACATTTTCCATATTGTAGCAATCGGTAAAGAACATCATGGTTCCCATTTCCGGATGATGAATGAGGAAAGAGAAACAAGGCACATCGTGTTCTACCTTCATCGGGGTGATACTGAAAGCACCAAGATGATAGGTCTGTTCTTTAATCATACCTTTTACTCCCTTGCATTTCTCGGATAACTCTTCGGTAGAGTAAGCATCGATTCCTGCTTTCAGAAAGTCTTTGGCATTTTTTGCATGATCGCCGTGGGAGTGACTGATAATCACTCCCACGCATTTTGATGTTTTGAGGTTTGCAACTTTCTTTACTTCCTGCAACGGACGACCTGCCTCTATACAGAGCTGCTGACCATTACTAGACTCCAGTACGTAGCTATTGCCTTGACTATTGCTATTTACTACTATCAACTTCATACTATTCTTTCTTAATAAGCTCTGTCAACCTATCATCAGCAAGCAAATGTTGCTCCTTCATGTTCTTAACAATAAGAGAAGCAAAAGTGATGTCGTAGCGATTCTTTAGCTCTTTAACAAAATCCTTAGCAATACGCTCGACGCTGTCAGAGACTCTAGAACTTTCAACCTCTTTTGAAAAGTAATTCATTACGAGGTCTTTAATTGTTGTCACCACAGGTTTGCTGCTATATCTTGGTGTATACTCAAATGTCTCGTTGCTATTTTCAAAACCTTTAAGAACCTTTTCGGTTAATTCTGACACATTTTTCTCTACAGCTACCTCTATATCTTCATGATATTTTTCAAGGACAGCTTTTCTTACATTAGTAGTGATCTGACTGATGATTCCTTTCTTTATTATTTCAGATAGAGTTAAATCACCATCTTCATAAAAGTCACCAATCTCAATATCGTCTAAATCTACAGTTACATTTAATTTCATAATCTAATTCACTAAAATAATATACTTAACTCAAACTAAACTTTTGAGCCTGTGTCTGCTCATCATGTACTTCCTCGGCATTCACGACTTCGCCGGTATCAGCATTGACCGTTATAACATTCTTTGCCTCGGCAAACTCCTCATCACGCTGAACGATGGCAGAAGGAGCCTCATCAAGGTTTGTGATGTCATTTGATTCGATAGAGAGTTCTCCCCACTTCGACAGGAGTCTTCTGAGAACAGTCTTGATGGCCATACTTTCGAAGTTAGAATACCATCCTACGCCTTCGCCACTTCCGTTGGCAGCCTGCTTGAGAGCCATTTCCTTCAATTTTTCAGCATCAACCTTGTCGCTGAATTTGACGGTAGGACTATACTGCTTTGCATAGCGGCATACCTCATCAAGAGTCATGTAGAGAAGTTTGGTAAGACCATCCTTCTTCTTGAAGTAGGCGAAGTAGCCGATTGGAGTATTTGAAATCTGAGCGCCCGAAAGGTCAAGCTTTCCTGTAACCTTGTCGTAATGGTTGAACTCACCTTCGTATACTACATCAGCGTTGATTGTCTCGTACTTGCCGGTGCGCATAGCCAACTGGAGATAACCCTTCGTACCGATAACGAGCGTAGGAGTCATTACTCCTTTGTTCTTGAACGGAAGGAGATATGCCTGTCCTAGCTGCTTATTGAGAGGCAAGCGAAGGGAGGCTGCTTTCAGAGCCTCAGCCATCAAATCATTCGGTTTGCACTGGAGCAACTTTTCATCGGATGAAAAGATTTCCATAAGTGAGGTGCAAAAAGCACCTTTATTCTCCTTAAGTGAACTCTGCAACAGGCTTTGGTAATAACTATTATTCATTACCGCCTGAAAATTCTTAACTGCTACTGCCTTCTGAGAAGGCTGTGCCTTTGCTACTGCTGTATCTGCCATGATTACTTCTCCTCTTCTTTATGATTGATTAATTCCTTAGCGATACCAGCCAAGGCTATTGTTCCCAAAGCAAGGTTGATTTCACCACTTTCCGGAAAAAGTTCTTTTGGATCAACCTCTACTCTATCGTGGCTATCTAACCACTTCTTTATTCGGTCCGAATCCGTTCCGTCCTTCATGCCTCCTCCTAACGCTAGAGTACCCTTGATAAGGTCTTTGTCAACTAACATTTCTAATTTTAAAGTTTCTGCCATGATTTTTATTTACTTATATGTTTGATTAATTCTTCTTTTGTTTTAAACACTTCGCTTTCTTTCCTTGTTGGGAAAACTGCGAACTTATACTGAATAGAGCAAGGTGCCTCGCCTATCTGCTGAAAGAATACACCAACGATGTTTGCATGTCGGATTTTGTACCCATCGAGCAGATAGACTGCATCACCTATATCGAACTTAGTCTTGATTTGCATGATGCGTTTCAATCCATTGTTGCCAAAGCGAAATACTCAACCTTCAGTTTATCGTCCTTTGATACTACAAGACGGATTTGCTGACCGCCTGTACTGAGCGGATGGTTAACACTTTCGCATTCGTCTAGCACGACAGGAACCGATACATCATAGAACTGCCCGATAGTGCGCGCGATGTCGATTCCGGCATTCACCTTGGCAGCACCATTGAGGCGGCTGTAAGGCACACCATTGTGATAACATTCGCAATAAGGTTTCTTCTCACCATCGAGTTTTTGAAGGAACAGACTCCATTTTACGAAACGGAAGTGCTGATTGACCTTGTCTTCGAGAGCCTTGCAAGACAACTGATAGAACTCATTGGTGATATTGAGTTTATCATCAATATCATCAAGCTGCTCCTGAAAGATGGCTTTATCCTTCTGTGCTGCTTCGATATGAGCCATAGTATTGTCGTAAGATGCTTTTGAGGCGAGGAGTTCGAGGACTTCATCATATCTGTCAGAAATAGGCTTTCGCTCTTCAGCGAGTGCTTGAAGTAACTTGTCGTTATCCTCGTTGCTATCGGATGGTTTGTCGAGTTCTGCCTGCAACTCGCCAATCTCTTTCACTACCTGCTGATACTCTTCCTTGGAGGCAAGAATCTCCTCGTAGGTACTAGGAACATCTGCATCAACATCTGCCTTATGCTTTTCAGCCTCTGAGAGGACTTGGTGAGCCTTGACAAGCTGGTTTGTGGTGGTCTGACGATCATCATTCAGTTTATCCAACTCTTTGTTGAGTTCGGTGTATGAGCTTTGGAGTTTGGCAAACTCATTGTTGAGTTCCTTCATATCCTCTGCCTTGCGAGAATTGAACAGGTTCTGAGATTCCTGTTTAAGGAGCTGAACATCACCGAGAGGGAGAGCCTGACCGCAATGAGGACAGAAACCTTCCTTATCATCCCATTCCCAAGTGCGCTTGGCAATCTCATCGCTACGCTTGTTCAAGTCGCCAACCTTCTTCTTACACTCTTCAATCTGAGCATTTATCTGAACCTCGGTGGCAGGATAGCCACTCATGACTGCTTTGAGGTTATCAACCGTAGATTCTGCCTTGTTGAAGGCTGCGTTGGCGTTGAGAACATCGCTTTGGTGCTTGGTCATGCTATCGGTAGACTCCTTGTCTGCGCCCTGCTCCATCATTCGTTTGCGTTTTTCGGAAAATTCAATCTTTTTTCTGATTGCGTCAAGGCGAACTCTGTCTGCTCCACCTGTGCGAATTTGCTGAATCTTGTTGTCAATCTCCACCAGTTTTTCTTGCAGTTCAGCCTTTTCTTTACCCATGGTCTCCCAATCCTGCTTTGGTGGAAGGGTCTTGTCGAGTTCGGCTAGTCTAATAGGGACCGCATCGAGTTCCTTCTGAACTTCTGTACGCTTGTGCTTTAGGTGGTGAAGGATGGCATCAATATCTTTCTGTTTGAGGAGTTCAACAAGATAATCATATTTCTCTTCGCCATTCGTGATGTCTTCGACTGAAATGTCACCTGCCAACGACTGAAGGAATGCGCGCTGTCTCTGCCAAGTCATATCAAGGAACAGATTAGGACAGATGCACCACGCAAATGGGTCTTCTTGGAAGATGTCGTTAACTACTTTGTCGAAATCTCCGGCGGTAGTCAATTCTCCATCAACATAGTACTTGAAGGTGTTGGTGCATTTATCACCTTTCCACTTGTCGTTCAGAACTCGCTTGAACGAGATTTCATCACCATCTACCAACATAACCAACTCGGATGAATGCTCTATCTCCTTGATAATATTGTGATTCTCATCGAAGGTTTTGATATCGAGTTGCATGCCGTTGGTATCAGTACCGAATAATGTGTACATGATGGCATTGCCGATAGTGCTCTTGCCTCTTCCGTTGTCTCCCGAGATAACAGTTAGGTCTTCTCCGAAATCGAAGACTCCGGCACGGATGCCACAGAAATTTTGCAGCTTAAGTGTCTTGAATAGGATTTTCTTCATTTTTATCTTTGTTTAAAGTTTCTTCTTTTTCTCTCAGTTCCTTATCGTATTCCTCGAATGCTCTTGCTGTAGCGTAGGTGAACTGGTCGCTATTACGCATTGCGTTCAAGATAAGGTTTTTGAGGTCTTCGGGCGATGCGTGCATGAATGCGTATGCCTTCGGAATGGTTCTGTCACCCATGAGGACGATGCAGCGAAAATGCTTTGCCTCATCCCCCATCTTATCAACTATATCAAGTACCTTCTTGATATGATTGAAGAAATTCTGTCTGATATTCTTTTTCATGATTTCGTTTTTTAAAAACCTGCCTATCCTCACGGACGAGCAGGAAAAATGATTTTAAAATTATGTAAAATAACGCTAAAAACTAATTCTTATCTGTTGATCCTAAACCACTACGAGTGCCGGTTACCTTGCCAAGTTTCAAGCTTCTGTCTGGAACATAAGTGAAAGCACCTTGGCAGATGCGTAGGGAATAAGGGATAACGAACTTGAAACCGAGCATACGCATGATGCGATGCTTTAACCTCCATCTGCCCGACTTGACGATAGCATGGACTTCTTCGCCATAGCCGCAATCAATCAAACCGAGAATTACATCAAGGTTTGCTCTAACCTTACCTAGATAGTCGCCATGTAGGAGCCAAGAAGGGAAATAAACATCTAACAACATTCCTTTGCCCGACATGCCACTACGTGGCTGAATCAGCATCTTCATGTTTGAAGGAAGTTGTATCTTGAACCCGAGCGGAACGTAAAAGCGTTTGTTTGGAATTACGTCCGTGTCCTTGCTGCAATGAAGGTCGTAAGCGGCATCCGTCTCATACGACTTCGTTGGGAAACACCCTTGTGTTACCAATTCTACATTGATTTTTGTACCTGATTTACTCATATAATCTATTCTTATAAATGTTTCTGTTCTAAAAGTTTGTCTACTTCTTTCTGATAAAAGGCTATCAGCTGATTATACTCGAAGAGTGACCAGTTCTTGTTTTCAGTTCTTGCCCTAACCTCTATCAAATCAACCCTCTGTTCGCCAATCTGCTTGATAAGCGCACGGCGATACATCTGGATATTGCCTTGATTGAAAATATTGCAAGCTACGCATTGTGGCCGGCAGTTATCTTCACTGAATCGGGTTGACATGTAACGCCTCGACATGTAATGACCGTTCTGAATCTCTTTCCAAGGGAAAACCTTGCCGCAACTGATACATCGGCAATAACCTTTATCATCAGAATATTTCAGTCGAATATATTTAGAGAAGACCGCATCTAGCTTATCTCTCAGCTTACTTTTGCTAAGTCCGGCTTTCGCCTTCTTCTTCTCTTGATCCTTCTTGGCTTTATCCCAAGGAGTCTTCTTTATAGGTGCCCTCTTGAGAGGAGTTTTTCTTTTTAAACCCATATTGCATGTAATTATCATTTGTAGAGTTTGAATACTCGCCCTCGGGCTTTCCGATGTCTGAGGACACATTTTTAATTTTCGAGTTGAGGATATTAATTTTCCTCAGCTTTGACTCGAAGATTCCCAAGGGTGCCCAAGGGTTTCTTTCGAGTTCTCTGTATATTTCGAGAACCTTTCTCCGGTACCTGTGGAGAGTAGGTTCGGATAAATCTATCATAAGCCATTGTTTTTGAAGTTTAAGAAAAACCTGCCCATCCCCACGGACGAGCAGGAAGTTTAATTTAAAAGTTTTTCTTTGTACAATGAAGTCGCTGCCGCTGCAGCGAATAATCATACACAACAAACAAATACATTATAGTCCACCTGTAGGATTCGGACCCAACTTCCCGATTTGATAAGAATGTATTAAGGATTTACACAAAACAGTTTCGGGCGTGCTTACCAATTACACCATCGGTGGATAACGGCATCATGCGCTACCATGAATTTAAGAGCCATGCTCACCGCTTTAGCTATCAGTCATAAAGACTGATGCTCGGGGATGCGGACTTGTTGAAATAATAATCGCGCATTCCCTTATAATGACTTAACACTATTCGACTTTACACTTTTCCAATATGTCAAAGAACTTATGTCCAAAAAGGGCAATGGGATTGTTCCGGAAACTGCTATATATAATAAAGTATAAAACGAAAGGTGCTGGTAGAATGCTCGACCACAACATTTCCTTCTGGTTCGTGGCGCATGAATTCAACGCAAACAACTTATATTGCCACTGGGTCTATACCGCTCCACACCTAACGATTTCAAGAAACATTATAATAACAATATCCAAAACTATTTTGGGGATTCGAGGCGAGTTGAACGCCTTTGCTCGGGTTTCCCCGCTCACTCCGAGTGAGCTAGCTCGATTCCCATGTATCACTCCTATGCTCACGCACAAGAGTGAATTGATAGTTTACAAATAAGAAAAAGAACCTTTCTTAAGCAATCGTTTAACTCTATGCTCACGCATATCCAATTTAAAACACATTTTGTCTGAATAACTAATCTAAAAGTTCAACAGCCAAATATTTCACACATTTACACACTCACTAGTTGTGGCACCTTAACAGGCTCTGCTCCGTAGCGATTCAGAGCACAGGAACGAATGTCCTGAGCCTGTTGGCTATTACTCCGGTAAGCAAGAGCATTGTAGACAGTAGTCTTGCCACAACCAAAAATTTTCATGATTTTAGGAATTTTATCTTTATCAATCAATATTTTTTCTATTTTTACGACTTTATTCATATTATTTTTTGTATCTTTGCAACATAAATCTGTTTTGAACGAGTTTTATTCTCGTTTACAGATGCAAAGATACATGTTTGTAGTCAAATATCCAAGGATATAGGCATTAATTTATAGTTAATTTACGTATTTACACATTTATAAACACTAGCAGTATGGAAGGATTAAGAGATAGAATCAACGAGGTAAAAGACCATTACAGGCTGTCTAACAGAGGGTTTGCTGACGCTATCGGGGCAAAACCTGCTGCTACGAACAATTATTTGAACGGCACAAAAGAGCCTTCAATGGAGTTTGTAGACAGAATACTGACTACATACGTAGACATATCAGCAGATTGGCTACTTTGTGGCAGAGGCAGTATGTTTTACGATGCAGACAAGCAGACGGACGAAAAACTGCTGAAAGAACTAGCAGAAACAAAAGTAAAGTTGCTAGTACAAGAAGGAGTGGTCAAGGAGTTAAAGCAAATCATCAGCGAGAAGATTGCTGAAAGAGACAAAAGCCTTGTCGGCTAATACGATAAAGGGGAGCCTTCGCTAAGAAGACTCCCCTTATTGTTTTACATCTTGCCTTCGATGGCATCGAAAGCAGATTGTACGTCCTTATTTAATGTACGTGCGTATCTAGTAGTCTGACGCAAGGTGGTGTGCCCAAGCACCCTTGCCACGATATTGATAGGCATACCCTTCGACAAGAATAAGGTTGCCGCAGTCGCTCTACCCATGTGGGTATGCAGTCTGTCAACTCCGACCATCTGCCCGATCGCCTTCAGATAATCATTATACTTCTGATTCGTCATTCTAGGCAGCTTGAAGTCATACTTCTGTAGTATCTCCAGGGCAGGTTTGAGAAGTTGGAATACGAAATCCGTATCTGTTTTTGTTCTCTTAGCGTGATAGAACATCTTGCCGCCAATCTCCTCGCAGTTAGTATAATCGAACGATGCAAGGTCAGAGTATGCAAGTCCGGTATAGCATTGGAAGAGGAACAAATCTCTTGCATGGAGAATATGAGGTGTTGAGAGTTTCAGTTTCTTGATGGCAGCAAACTGCTCTTCTGTGACACAATCAACATACTGCTTTTCTCCCTTGCCAATATGGAATGGTAGAAACTTATAAGGATTCTGCTCAATAAGTCCGTCTATCATCGCATCATTGATGAACAACTTAAGATACTTGTGATAGTCGTAGATGGTACATTGAGCCTTATCCTGTCTGTGGAGATACTCATCCATCGCACGCACCTTCGACACATTGCAGTCTTGGAACGATTTTATTTTTCCCCATGTTTTTAGAAATTTGATAAAGACATCATAGCGTTTCTTGGTATGCTCGCATACCTTACGCTCATTTCGTCTTCTCTCGCAGTACTCGATGAAAGAAGTTCCTTCGTCTTCTCCATTCATCTGTGAGATAACCACATTTAAGTCACAACAGCCTTCCTTAACCATCTTGCTGATGATTTCGTTTGCCCTCGCGCGGTATGCCTGTATGATTTCATTCAGTTCATCCGCATCTTTTCTCTTGATAACCATCTTTGACGCATCAGACCATTGTGTAGTTGTCACTTTTACGCCTGTAGAAAAGTACTTCCTTTGACGCTTGGCACAAAAGCATAATTCTACCGAAACTTCATGTTTTGAGGTCGCTCGCTTCAAACGATTGTGAATAATACTTAAATTAATTTTTGCCATTTTGATAACACATTTTTTACAAGGTGATAACACATTGATAACACACCTTCCGATTCAACAATTTGCGTGAATAATACAAACCATTGTGATTCAGATAGTTATACCCAAAATGCGTTTAAACCAGTTTTAAACCAGTTTAGAAAATCAATCTTTATGACATATCTCTTTTAAAAACAAAAAGCAATCTATATAAGTATCTGTTATTCAATACGTTATATAGACTGCTTATTTGATTTTTTCTTGACTAAACGTTGCGTTTTTACGCCTAAAAAGTGATTCCGTTGGGGTCACAACCAATTTCTCACAAATCTGTCTATATCAGCCACTTATCTTTCGGGTGCAAAGATAGTGATAACATTTTTATAACACAAATTTTTAATTACTTTTTAACTATATTTTGCAAAAGTTGAAATTTGGCGGTTTCAAATACTTTTCTTACTTTTACACTCGTCAATAGAGATTTCACCCTCTATCTTGTTGATGCAACATTTGTGAAACTTCAATACTTTCAATAGGTATTACAATATAGGGGATTGATTAAGCCGTTAGAAGAGGGTCGGTTTTTTCTTTCCCCAATTTTTGTTTGCTATGCAGTATATAAACGTCACCATAGAACTCCTCAAGACATACTCTTCGAGCAAGAGCATGAAGGAACTTCTTGCGCTGGCGATATGGTTCAAAATGCAGCATAGCAATTCCGTGATTTGGAACGTAACAGAATACAAATTGCGCAAAGGATTACGTATTGGAAGACCGAAAGCTCAAAGACTTATTCGAGACATGAAAGATAGTGACCTGTTTACCATAGATGGCAATAAGGTTGTTGTCTCCTCTTTCCGTGACCATACTACAAAGTGGACTCGGAAGAATAAAGAGTATCATGGGGCAATGGTCTGCAAGTTCGAAGTGAAGGAGTACACGATGAAGGAACTCTACAATCTCATAAACGAGAAACTTTTTGTCTATCCGATTTGTGCTGCCGAGCACAAGGACTGTTGCATGAAAGCATCTGATGATGGAAAAGTCGGTGCCAAAGGTAAGGCTATCACGATAGGGCAGTTTAAAAAGGCGATCAATATGAGTAATGGTTCTGTTTCCAACGTGAAGAAGAGACTGATAAGAGAAGGGAAAATAAGTTCTACTCTTGCAGAAAAGCACTCCTTTGATGTTAGAAACGAAGAAGAGACGAAAAGGACATTAAAGAGGACAGGCAAGAAGAAAGCTGACTTTATTGTTGGCACGCTCGGTTTCATTGTCCTTGCATGTTCTTACTCAATTACCGATAGAATGGTTTCTGATGGGTTCAGACATCTTATCTACGGCAAGCAAAATGAAAAGGTGATACAGAAGGACATGAGTTTTGGAGGAATTCCTGACGGATTCTTCTGTTAAACTCTTCCGTGTTCATTTGTGGAACCTACATTGAAAGAAAGAAAATTATAATATTGAAAGTTATGAAGAATGAAACAAAATTAAACAGAGTAAAGGAGTTCCTTGATGGAAACAACATCAAGTACGTTACTCCTAAGAATGTCGGAAAGAAAGGTCATAGTGACTTATTTCTGCCTTCATTCAGAATCTACATCAAACTTCAAGGTGAAGATGATGAGTTGTTCTATAAAACCCACCACATAGGTGTGCATCCTATCTTCATCCGTGATGGTGAAACCCCTAAGTTTGTGCTTGAAAAGGTGCAAAACACCATCATCAAGATAATGCAGAAGAAACAGGCAGCATTTGAGAAACGTAAAAAGAAGTCGTTGAACTAAAAATTATAGCTTATGGAAGTTGAAAGATATTATTATGCAGTAGCATCCTTCATGCGCAAGGATGACAAGATTAGCGTCAATTCGGTTACGTGTAGTGTTAGAGGGGAAAAGGAGAATACTAAGTTCTATCCGCTCATGGAAATCATCACGGACGTGGAAGAGAAATTCAAGGATGATATGGTTAGTGGAACAGTAGTCATTCAGAGCGTTATTGAGATTAGTAAACAAGACTATGATGCTTACAATGTACGCATCGCTAAAATGAATAAGAAGGCATGAAATATACAGAAGATTATTCGCATAAACCTATACTAGGTAAGGCTGGCGAGTTCGTTGATATTCTCAGCAGAGTTCCTGCTGATACGGATATTGTACTTGATACCGATACCTATTTTTCTAGGAATATCGGTCCTAGCGCTTTGAAAATTTCGTTAAGTAACTATCGCCCGCTTGAACATATCATTCGTTTCAAAGATGATGGGACGTTAGAGAATACGCTGAAAGTCAATATTAATGCAGAATGGAACAGAGATAATAACATGGCAGAAGGTGAGATTTTCGCTGCACTATTCGATTCGCTTAAAACCATCTTGTTTAAACACGGACAATATGATTCACGTAAGTTGCCTAAGAATGCGTCTATCGCTAAAACAGCTGCCAATAATCCGTGTGCGTTCCTAGATATGCTCAACGAATTTCAGAATAAGTATAAAGGTAAGAAAGAAAATCATAAAGCAGATGGAAAGGTTGACAAAGGTAATGAATAAGTATCTGACTGATGCCAAACTGCGTTGGGCACAGGAAGAACTTCTACAGAAATTGCAAGATGCAGCAGAACGCCATAAAAGATTGGTGATTCTGAAAGGTAGAAGGTTTGTTTTATAAAAACTATAGCGTATGGAAAAGAAAGTATTGACCCTCACCATCGACAAGCAATGGTTCGATATGGTAGTATCTGGCGAAAAGAAGGAAGAGTATCGTATAATCAAAAGATATTGGGCAAAACGACTTCTTCTAGTTCGTTCAGAACTTAAAGAGACGTTTAGAAAGATGTCGAAAGATTGTGCTAAAAATTGGGATTTCATTGGTCCCGAAATGGCAAAATATCTTCTTAAAAGCCCATACTACATATTCGAACCTTACACCCACGTCCTCTTCATCAACGGCTACCGCAAGGATAGTCCACGTATCGAGAAGGAGATTGTGAGTATCACCATCGGCAAACCTAAGAAAGGTCTTTGCCCCGACAAATGGCTTGATACTGAGTTTTTTATAATTAAGTTTAAGTAGCGTATGAAGAAGGTAAGTTTTAGTTTCAAATATCTTATAACAAAATACGATAGTTGCTTTTATCTCATGCCGACTTTAATCGTATGGACTCCCCGAAGAGTTATCTATGAAATTAGTATAAACTTTTTGTTTTGGGAACTTAATGTTAGAATAAGAACAAGACATGGTAACAGAAAAAGCAGAGCCTAGTGCCCTGCTTTTTCCTTGTCTTCACGTTCTCGTTTCTCGGCTATAGCCTGTCTGAGCCATGCGCCTTTGTTGCGTCCTAGGGATTCACAAAACTCAAACGTTTCTTCGTTTACATGCGTCACAACCCTATAGATGAGGGCAGCTGCGCCCTTGCTCGGTGCTCCGGCTCGCTCTCTGCGACCACCCCACCCTGGATGCTGACTGACCTTGCATTGCTGAACCTTGCCCTTGCTATTGATGCGGAACTTCATTTTCAGCCGGTCATTTACCCAAACTTCAGCGATTACCGCATCGGGCGTCTGCTGTAGGGTAGATTTGGCAATACCGGCAAGATAGGATTTATCCTTGAAGAAGGTCTCTGTCTCATCGAGTATCGCCCAATCATCGTAGATTATGATTCTTGCCCTTTCCATATCCTTAACCTAATATTGCCATCAGTATCGTAAATAAGAAGATAAAGAGTACAAACCATTCCTGTTTACTCATAGCTTACCCCCTTTCTTCTTCTCTTGCGATGATAAATTTGAAGTGCTTTCACAACTCTGTGGTCTTCTTTCCAACCAAAAGAAGCTTTAATCACTCGTTTCGTCCAATATCGTTTCTTCTTTTCTGAACCTAGAAGTATCTTCTTTGCTAGTCTTGCTTTCATTGCTTACCTCCTTTCTTATCGAATTTATTGCCAACTACTTTCAGTTGCCTATTACGCAACATTCTCCCCAAAGTATTTGGGTAGAGAACAGGGTGTTCTGTATCGACCAAACTAAAACTAGTGTTGCCTTGATTCCAAACTACTTCATAGATGCTGCCTGTATCCTCGTATTGTCTGAGCAAATCATGCTCATAGATAGGTGTTCCGTTACAATCACATGAACCTGTAAATTGGCAGAGGGTGTTGGTGTCTATCAAATATGAGTTTATTACGCCAAGTTCTTTGTGGTTAGAAAAAACTTCGCTATTTCTGATAGTAGGAGAACAATCAACCCACGCACCTGTTCTTACTCGTATTGCCTTGAAATTGATTTCACTCATTTCTCCCCTTCTTCCTCGATTACTCCTATCGGTTTGATGTCGTTCACACTTTCATCCTCGGTGAAGAAGGAAACCTTCATCGTGTCGCTCACGTAGGCCATGGCCACAACATCTTCATGTGCGTTCTTGATTATACAGATGTCTCCTCTTACCTCGTTCTGCATTTTCAGATACTTCACGGCTGCATCCTTCACCGCCAAAGGATTCATTTTCGTTGTTATCGTCTCACCCGACTGAGGGAAGACGAAGATAAATTCTTGCTTATTCATATTCTTAAAACTCAAATAATTCTAGTTGTACATATCTCTTTTTCGGGAGTAGATTTTCTATCTCCTTCAGTATCTTAGCTGCGCTCTTACAAACAGAACTATTCCGGTTGCGCTCTTGCTCTATCTGTACGTTAAGCCAATGTTTTGCCCAATTCAAAGCATGCTCTATAGCGTCTTCCTGTGTCTCGAACCAATTCGTGTTGCTGAGGTTGGTTCCAAACGCCCCTCCTCTATCTGCTAGCATGTATGTCACACCATACGTCCACTTTCCTCTAACATAAGCTGTGGATATTTCGATATGGGGGATTCCGCTGCCGATTTCTGTCTTGTCAGGATTCGTGCATACGCCGAACTCGTTGAATAGAAATTTCTTTATCATGATTCCATTTCACTTTCTGTTATTAACAACTCATCAAACATAATACTATCCTTGCAAGAACAACTCCATGATGATTCGTCCTTATCTTCAGACACTTCATAGTTATCGGGATATTCCTCCTTGTAGAAGTCTAGAATATTATTTTCCTCTTCTGCCATCCGCTCCTTGGCTGCGGTCTTGGTAGAGTAAACTCCAATAACATTAACGCCCGAATAATCTTGGTTGTCTGCTCCGTGCTTAATCAACACAAATACTTTCTGTTTCTTCATCTTACTCGCCCTCCTTCTCTTCTACATCAAATATAACACTATCCAACTCGCCATTCTCCAAACAACCCAAATCGTACAAACGTCTTGCGGTATTCTCTGCGTCTTCGGATGATGCAGCGTCTAGCGGTACCTTGTAGGTAATTTTCTCCACGATTTCTACTACATACCTTTTCATAATCAAATCCTTTCTTTTAAAAATTAATACTTGGTGGACGGATGGTACGTTGCAACCATCTGTAGCGGCTTGAATACCGCATTCGCCCTATATATAACAACAACAACTATTTTCTCTTCTCGTTTATCTTCTCAAGACAAGTGCTCTTGTCTACTTGCATTCCGTTCGGCAGAAAGAACCTCTCAGTAAATGAGGTCTGCTTGATGATGAACGTTGTACGTGCCCTGTATCTCCGTCCGAACTTGTCAACGTAGATGGCTCCCTTGAAACATTTGATGATTATCGTCATATTGCTTACATCTCCTCTACAATATCTTCAAAACTCTTCTTCTTAATCTCCATAGAAATCAGGCTTGCTATGTCTAAGACTTTCGTTTCCTCGTACTCTCTGGACGTATCGTCATGGATATATATACAGAAACTATCTATCTCGTATCTGTCGCTATTGAACAGAGTATAGCTTGATGTAGGAAAGCGGAAAATGATTCTGCTCCAATCCTTTTTATCCAACAGATTTTTAACAACTGAATTAGTCATACTCAAAATGGTTTGTGAGGGAGATTCCTCTCCCTCGGGTTAAACTTACTCCTTCATCAGACTTTCTACAAGTTCTTCCTTTGTGGAGAAGACGTCTGTTCCCTTGGTGTATGCATTATCATATTCTAATAAAAGTTTGCAACACTCCTTGCCTTTTTCCTTCTCAAGGATGATGCGAGAAATCGTCTTCTCAGCTATCTTGTTATCACGCATGAGGAAAACCTGCTGACCAACATAGAAGTTGGTTTTAAGATGCGTCTTTGCTCGTTCCTGTACTTCCCAATCAGACGCTAATTCCATGCATGCGTACACTTCCTTGCCTTCTGAGAGGTCTTTGGTGATGTGCTCGAAGATTTCCTGTTCTGTTGGCTCTCGCTCTTCTCCGGTCTCTTCATCCTCGATGGTGTAAATACTATATTCCCAACCTTCCTTGTCTACAAGTTTGAGTCCGGCTGCCTGTGCCTTTACTACGTCTTGTATGGTGTTAATCTCAACTCCTACAAAATTGTCACTCAATCTAACTGCCTTAGTTGTCTTCATATTCTTATCTCCTATTATTTTTGTTTGTAACAATGAATTGAATTAATACTATCAATATCTATAAATTTCTTGCCATCACTAAAATTTATGATGAGGGCATTTAAAAATTGTTCATAGATGAAATTATGGCCGAGGTATGGTCGTACCGCGGTTGTTTCGTTTTGTCCGTTAATAAGAACAACAATACGTTCGTTATTCTGTTCGCTAAACTCAGCTGCGAAAGCAACTGCTTGTTTTACTAATTTCGGATTCATATCTTATTCTTTAAATTTGTTATTGTTATTCATTCTAGCGGCATAAGTTCTGCCGATAATCTCGTCTATCTTTGCTTGCTGCTGATAATCTGTGCAGTCGGCAAAGTTCTCCTGTTCCTCGTAAAAACGTGCTGCATTCTTCAGCTCATGGAGTGTTGCTTGGGTGTAGTCCTTGTTAGGATCAACTTGCCTAAGGTTCTCACATGTCTTGCAATACTCGATGAAGTCTACGAGCAAAGATTTCTCTTCGCTCTTGCTCTGCTGCATTCCGGCTCCCATGAGTGGTAGGGCAACTATCGTTGCCGCTACCAAAGCTATCTTAATTCTCTTTTTCATATCTTTACGGATTTAATTTCTTGTTTATCTCTTTCAATGTCTTGTATGTCTCCGGAAACAACTCCAAATGTGCTGCCATGAAGACTGCGCAACCAACTGCCTTTGCATAGGCTGACGTTGTTGTTTGATAGAGTAACGCCCTAAGTGCGTCATACTCCTCGTCTGTAAGTTCTAACTTATTCTTCTTCATTACTCGTCCTCCTTGTCTTTTAAAACATATTCTAAATCAAATATTAAATCTCCCAACAAGTCTATTTTCTTTCTTATTAATTCTTGCTCTAGACTAAACTTATGGTCAATGCAAAAATTCAATTCAGAATATAACTTATCTCGGTTAGACTTCCATTTAGCCAATAATTCTTCTCTTGATAGTCTTTCCATAATTACTCGTCCTCCATGTCTTTTGCTGCTCTCAGTCTGTAGCCTGTAAGACTGCCGACTAAGAAGATTAATACATAAATTGTGATGTCCATAACTTAATCCTTTCTTTTAATTGTTATACTCGTGCGGTCTCACGGCTTGAACGTGATGTGCTCCTCTATTCGCTGACCGCTCCATGTTACTTCTTGCCAAAGTTGAAGATTCTAACGAACTGATAGAAGGTTTTGTGTCCTACAAGGTGAAACAAGTCTTCAAAGATGTACTCCTTGCATTCCTTTGTTCCTTCTCTGTACACATCTTGCATCTGCTTTGCGGTCATATAACCGCTAGTAAGCCATTCGAAGAATAATGCCCCTAAACTCTCATAGTCTTTGTTCTTGTCATAGAACTTCTTCTGCTGCTCGTAAGTCTTGTTCTTTCTCATATTCTAATCTCCTATCTTTAAGATTCTATACCATTTAATTTAAAGGCAATTGCCTTTAAGTTATCAATTCTCTGTTGTGCATTCGGTGTGAGTTTCGCACCACAAATAAGAACTGCTTGTGAAAGGTTCATTACCTTGTCGTATATAGCGAGAGTGATGCTTGAAATCTCATCACTCGTAAGCGTTATTGTCTTTTCCATTTTTCTTATCGTTTTAATAGTTCAACTTTGCTTTAATCTCTTTAAACTCCTTCAATCGCTTGTGCGTTATAGGAGTATCATCGTGGCTTGAAATACATTCCTCTAGAAGGATTATTCTATCGTTAATAGCTGATGTAATATTATATATTTCACCGCCTGTAAGTGTTATTGTCTTTTCCATATTCGTTTATTTTAATCTTGTTATTATTACTCTGATGATTACTTCACAACTCTCGGTTGAATACTCACTCTTACGCTCATAAGACGTGTAATAGTTATCGTATCTGTCCTTGCTGCGTCCAATATACTTATAACCACCCTTGTTAAGGTTTCGTTTCAGCATTTCAACTTCGTTATCGTAAAGATACTCTGTGCATATTGGTTCCATTGCTACTCTGTCCGCATATCTTTCGATTCTGCGGTATTCTACGAGATTACTTGCTGCCATAGTCTTGAATTTTTAAGCGTGGGGAGGGGCGTACGCCCCGTGGGGGCGCTGCCCCCTTATCTCCCCACATTGTTACTTACCATTCCTTACTCATTTCATACACCCAATATAAGCCTTCATGTTGTAAGGAGTACTCTTCTGCCTTATCTCTTGTGTCGAATTGTGCAACAACTTCGGGTTTCCTGTCGGGTTCGCATACATAGTCTTTCACTACTATGTAGTCCTTCATGCACTTGCCTTCATCTTTGAACACTCCAAAATATTGTTCGAAATCTTTGAACACAAGCACATCAACAAGTTTACCTCTGTACATTACAGGAAACTTCCCGATAAACTCGTTGTCTCCCCAATACTCTTTAATATACTCGTCACTATCCTCGTATATACAAGGCATTATGGTTCTTTCTTCATCGATTTCGAACTTGTTGCCCTTGTGATAAATTAGGCTACAAGCGATATAATCTGCTAACTTTGCCATAGTCTTTAATATTTTAGTCGTACAACTGAGTGAGTACGTTATCGTACAGGTCTCTTGTCTTCTCAACGCTGCTTTCCTTCCAATGAAATGGATTTTCGTTTGCAGTTCTTCTAAGCATGTTAGCTACTACCATAGCCTCAGCCTTAGTCAATTCTAATAAACACATCTTTGTTGTTTCCATTGTCGTTGTTGTTAAAATGTTCTACATACAAAGTGCAGGTGTACGTTTGCGCCCAACGTCTGCAAGTCTTATGCAGCCTAACTCCCTTCGTTTAACGTCCGTGGGTTGACGTGTTTCGATGTTTCTCTAGTCTAACACGACTAGCGTTTTTACATCTTACGTGATGAGTGTTTGAGACTTCTTTGTCTTTGCCTTTTTAACGACCAAAAATGCTAAACGAAACTGACGTTGTTCGCTACGCTTTGTTATAGCAGTTTATTCTGCTGACTTTCCCGACTAATCTGTACTTTTATAGAGGTAGTTAAACGTGAAGTTCTAAACGTGCCATCGTTCCTCTAAAATCAAATCAACTTGATTTCGAGTGCAAATTTAATCTAACTTTTTAATTCTACCAAATTTTTCTGCACTTAATTTCAAGTTTTAGATGATATTTAACCTCTGTTAATATAAAACTTAGATTAATTTACAGATTTTAATAAAATTATTAGGTGAATTATTTGTATCTTTGCACCCAAATAATTAAAGTAAAATTTTATGGCGACAAAATCATCAACAGAAAATATAAATCTGAACTTGAAAGAGTTACTTAAAGAACGTGGAGTTATGGCGAAGGATTTGGCAGATTACCTCGAAATAACTCAAGTTGGTATGAGCAATATCATTAACAACAAAACTATCCCTTCATTAGGGACGCTAATGAAAATAGCGAAGTACTTTAATATGAAGTTGTCAACACTTCTAGGTGAGGAGCCTTTAAAGGTTGTTGATAACTCTAAAGAGTTTGCAGCATTCGTGAGATATAAGGGTATTCATTATACCGCTGATACCCTTGATGAATTTTTTAAACAAGTTGAAGAATTAAAGATTATAGCAAGATGAAGAAGTTATTTATATTAGGGATATTGTGCTTGTCTGTATTGGGTGGATATGCCCAAGATGATAGTGATGATTGGAAAGTAGGAGGAAAGCATTACCAAGAATGGGCATCAAAACAGATGTGCACGGAAGTTTGCGGAGTTCGTTTTGGTAGCTCATACGAAACCGCCAAAGAGAGTCTTAAAAGAAAATATGGCGAACCTGATTATATAGAAACAAACGAAAATACAATAGTTTATCACTATAAATCGTATGGCGGTATGAATTTTACATACATATCCTTTGATTTTCAGCGTGATGGTGCTTTCAGCTATATGAACCAATGCGTAATGGGATATGATTGTAAAACAGCAGAAGAAGCAAAAAATAAAAGGGACGCGATTTGGGATAAAGCAAGAAGTAAATATACTGCGTGGAGTGAAGATATAGATGATAACGGATTCAAGTACTACAAGAGTGGTTGCTCTCCTCTAGGTGGTTTCGGTAACGGCTTTGTTGTTGATGTAGTAAAGTTTGATGAGCCATACAATGGGTATAGATATTTCGCACGCATCATGTATGGACCATACAACTACGTGCAAGAAGACTTCTAGGGCGTCAGCCCCACAGGGCATGGGGAGGGCGCTTGCGCCCGTGGGGGCGCTGCCCCCTTATCTCCCCCGAGGATTCTTCACTCTCACCTACAAGAAGAACACACACCCAACAGAGAGAGAAGAGAGAGTACAGGAAACCACACAACCAAAGAAAACAATTTCCCTAACTAGGAAAAAATATTTCTCCAACTAGGAAAATAAAAACCGCCTAAATCATCTTCAAAAAGCCTTAATTCTAGATGAGCGCATTATCCGGCACAAAACCATGAAATCTACGAAAAACCCACAAAATAGGCTCTAATCTGCTTGCAAATGGCTCTTAAACGGCTCAAAACTCGCGAATTTGGGAGAAATCCCGATCAACTGCCCGAAAATCGCAAAAATCGGCAGAAATGGGCGGCTCTAGTGTTGATTATGGGTGAAAATCATTCAAGACGGCTGAATACGGCTAGTTAAAGTTTGCTAACGACTTCCTTGCGTGCGTGCGTACATATTAATGCAAAACCCCTTTTTTGTTTGCAAAGTAACTTCCTTTGTGAAATAAGAACTTTCTTTACATCTTGCTTTTGTTCTCCCTTAGAAACAACCGAAACTAACTTGCTTATAGTTAATCACTTGTCTTTTCTTTACAATAATCACGTATGTTTACAAAATGGGGCTTCTAGAGGGCGAAATGGGAGGAGGAAAAGGGGTGAGTTGCGCCCCGAGAAAGAAATTGGTGGAATTTTGGGCATTTTGAACGAGGTTGGAACACGGCAAAATGAACCTTCAAATATTATATATTTGCCCTCGAAACATCAAATAATTGCAATTATGACGGAAATATTATCAAAAATCCCAAAGCGTTTGACCTCTTGCCCTGTTCTCGGGGAGAAGAAAGAATGGGTCTTAGGTGCGTTATCCTTAGCTGGCGGTGTTGCGTCCTCTCTCTTTGGCGCAAACAAGGCTAAGAAGGCAGCTAGAAGGGCGCAAGCAGAGAACACGTACAGAACGAACGCTGAGAAGGCTTGGTACGACAAGAACTATAACACGGACTACCTCGACACGAAAGCCGGTCAGAACCTCTTGAGGAGGGCGAAGGAAGTACAGGACGAGTATGTTCGCAAGGCTGATGGCGCTGCTGCCGTTGGCGGTGGAACTGCCGCAAGTGTGGCAATGGCGAAGGAGGCAGCTAACAAGGCTATGGGCGACACGATAGCCAACGTAGCGGCACAGGACACGGCTCGCAAGCAGCATGTGGAGGATGCTCACCTTCAAAACACTCAGCAGTTGTCTAGAGAACGTCAGCAAATCGAGCAACAGAAGGCGCAAGCAACAAGCGATGCGGCTCAAAATGCGTCTAATGCTATGTTCAATTTCGGTGTGAACCAATTGGGGTCAGAACTCGATAGCGCTAAAGGGGTGAAAACCAATGGTTTAGGCTCAAACGGAAGTGGAAGTGATAACACAAATGTATCACACACCATGAACGAGACCGCTCACTCTGCTGCCACAGACCATTTGGCTGAGAGCATGATGTCTCCCGAGGAGGTGAACCAATACCGCTTGAAGAAGGCGGTTGGCTTGTCGGGGCTTGGGTAGCGGCTAGAAGGTGGAGCGGATGAGCGGCAAGCGAGGGCAGGCAAGGCGTAGAGGGCACCCCAAGACCCCCACCCCCTTTGACCACCGTCGCAAATTATAGTAGAATAATACAAATAAAGAAATTCTGCCTCCCCCCACCCCCTTTTTCTGGATTTCGGTTTTCCGATTTTCCCCACCCCTTAATTTTCGGGAAGTGTTAAAATGATTAAACATGAATAATATGGAAGTAAAGATAGGAAAAGGTCTTTTGTCTCAGATTGAAAAGCAATTCGAGTCTAGCTGTAATGAGATAACGTTAGATGGTTTATTGAAAATCATAAAAGAAATGGACGAGCAGTATAACCATAGAGTAAATACTAGAAGAGAGTATTGTGCTCGGTTGATATGCAAGGATGGAAAAGTCCGAAATGTGCAAGTGGAAGAAAGCAAGAAAGAATCTGAGGAGTGGGGTTCTAAAATCTACTATTACAAAGAGACAGATAACGGCATTATTCCTGCATCATACCACGATATTACAAACTTATTTTTAAAACATAAAACAAAATAGATTATGAATAGATTTCAGAGATTTATAAAGCGAATTGGCGGCGAAGACAAGGTATTGCACTTTGAGACTTGCTGCCTGATCACGATGGTTGTTGCCCTTTTGGGTATGAACGTGCTTGGTCTGGGTATTGCAGCTTCGGCTGTATCAGCCTGTTTGATTGCGGTTGTTGTCGGCGTATTGAAGGAGGCATACGACTATAACACATACGGCTTGTTTGACATCAAGGATATTGTAGCAGATGTATTTGGTGCATTTGCTGGTTTTTTAATCATTATTTTAATTGGATAGATTATGACATTAAAAGAAGCAAAGAAGATATTGAAGAAGGAGATGGTGATTAGCTTTCATTCAACAAAGCCATTTGTGTTTGACGAGAGTCGCTGGATTGAGCATGAGAAGCCATCTGTGCTTGAAGCTTTCCGTGTTTTAGCCAAGGAAGGTTATTATATATCCATCAGCGGACATGATTACAATATGCGTGAGAAATGTTTGCAGAAGGAGTATGAACAGAACACCAAGGCTTCTGGTCCTGGTGAAGAGCAGCCAAAGGAAGGCAACCCTGCCCTTAAAGAAGCAGCCTCCCAGTTCAACGATGCCTTGTTGGATGAGCAGGCAAAGAAGATTGCTCGACTCAAAAAGATTATCCACAAGAAGAACATGAAGATTGAGGAGTTTAGAAAGGAAAGTTCTATACACCTAAGAGGAAAGATAAAGATGTTCGTCAAGAATAGGGATTTGGAAGGTAAGCTAAAGGATAAGGACGCTGTTTTGTCTGACGTTGCAGAGGAGCTTCGCCTTTCAAAGATTCGTGAGAAGAATCTGACCGAGGTTTGCCAGAAGTACATGAAGGAGAATGAGAAGTTGAAGAAGGAGCTTGCCGACAAGGTTGTTGACAAGATTGATGCTCGGGCGTTGAAGAGTGCCGAGAGTGCTCTCGCTTACAAAGATTCGTATATTAAAAAGCTGAAAAACAAGAAGGTCATCAATAATAGAGCATCTATGGAAGCAATAGCCAAGTATGTAGATGCTGTTTCTAAGGCTGAACTAGATGGGCTAGTGCTTGAATCTTGGAAAAATGATGGCAAAGAAATTACTTCCGTCTATCAGTTAAAGAATGGCAAACGCTATACATTGAGTCTTGTCTATACAGGCGAAGAGTTTCTTTTCTATAAAACAGACTTAGACAAGAAACCTCACATTACTATACCAGAAATCAGCCAAGAAGAGTTGATGAAGATTCAGGAAAAGGTTGTGGCTTCTTGTGATATTGCAGAGGAAGGTGGAGATCATTCTGGTGTAATCGTTCTATGCGGCAAGGATTTTATTAAGAAATTCAAAGAGAACGAGGATTTGATTCATGACCTTTTCGAAAAAAAACACAAAGAAATTAAAGAATTTATGTCTGCCGAAGCAGAACAGCTCTTTGAAGGTGATGGTATTCCCACCAAGATGGAAGTGATGAAACCTAGTCGGAAGTTCAAAAAGATAAAGTAAACTATGGCAGTAAACAATAATCAGAATACGCAGCAGCCTAGGAAGAAGCCGGTAACTATCGGCGGCTATCCTGAGGCTGTGCATGACCTGATGAGGGCGAAATATCCCGATTATGATCAGGTGATGAATGGAGGCAACGGAGGGGCGGCGGCTGCAAATGGCGGTACCGGCGTTAACTTCTTCGGAAATGGGGGCGGTGCTGCCGGTAAGTTTGAGGCTCAGCCTGTTCAGACTGGGGCGGCTCCTATGACAGACTTCACCCAGATGCCTAAGCAGGAGGAGTTCACTCCCCAGAGTAACGGTAATGCGAACCCTTCCTTGGGACCAGTTCAGACTCCATACATGGGCGATGCAGCAGAGAATACTCCCCAGCCTCAGAGTAACTTTGAGGGAATGCCACAGCCTTCTACCGGTTGGAATGCTGACGGAACACCACGCTATGATACGCTTTCTACTGCTCTGAGCGGATTTCAGATGCCACAGGAACAGGAGGTTCCAGAGTTTGAGGCAGACCCTAAGCAGAGGGATGGCGGCTTTTTCAGTTGGCTCGGCAAGGTTATGCCTAAGAGCAGACCGGGCATGAGAGAGGGCGAGACTCCAGACGAGTATGACCGCAGAATCACTACCAACCGTGAGAATATCGCTGCCTTTGCAGATGCCATCCGTCACATGGGAAATATCATCAATACTTCGAAGGGTGCGCCTTTGCAGGTGTTCAACGACCCTACTGCCATGATGGAACAGGGCTACCAGAACCGCAAGGCTCAGAGACAGAAACAGGCTGCACTTGATGCGGATGCTGCCTATAAGCAGGCTAACCTCGACCTTAAGAGTGCTGCTGCTAGGGCTGATCAGGTTTATAAGGAATATCTTATGGGCCTTCGTAGTGAGGGTAATCAGCTTGCCAAGGATAAGTTTGAGTACCGAAAGGGAAAGGATGCGGCGGCTGACCAGTATAAGAAGGATAAGGATAAGCGTGACTTCGAGTATAAGAAGGGACGTGACAAGGTGAAGGATGAGCAGACTAAGCAGCGTCTGTCTATTCAGCAGTACAACGCAACCCATAAGGGGCGTAGCGGCGGTGGACGCTCTGGCAAGGGCGGTAGCGGCTCGGGTGCCAAGTACTGGTTTGAGGATAAGAACGGCAAGATGCGCTATCAGCCTAACAAGACTATGTGGGAACAGGAGTACTACCGTGAATACGGCAAGCTTCCGCAGGGCGAGACTTCTACTTCTACCAGCACGAAGACCATCAATCCGAAGACTGGCGCAGAGGTAACGACCACCACAAGAAGAAAGGGTGCATCTGTTACCAGTCAGGCAGCAGCTTCGCAGAATGCGGCTAAGAATGCGAGAAACAGACCGAAGCCTGCCGGTAAGTCGAAGAATGGCTATAAGAACACAAAGAAACTTGGATTATAAACATTAATATATAATATATGGCTGGAGATAAATTTGACCAACTTTATAACGCCTTGAAAGCAGATGGCGCAGTTACAGGAACTAGAGAGCATTTCAGACAGTTCGTGTATGCGCCGGGCAAGCAGGGCTATCATAACAGAAAGCAGCTCTATGATGCGCTTTACGCAGACGGTGCTGTTTCCAGTAAATCGTATGAGGAGTTTGCTCAGCGACTCGGACTTCACGCAGTAAATCCGAAGCCTCAGCAGAAAGCAAAGCCTGTTCAGCCTGTCAAGAAGCAGACGATGAAGGAAAGAGCGCAGGAAGTGGCGGCTCAGTATCAGAAGCCAAGACAGCAGAAGGCTCAGCAGCCTAGTACGGCTACTGCTTCGGGCACAGACTACATGCAGAACTGGAAACTGATGCACATGCGTAGCGACCAAATGACCCCGATGCAGCAGGTTCAGGCTAGTAATGCGCGCGCACGCATGCAAGGAGCACAGGAACAGGCTGAACGTCAGGAGCAGAAGCGAGCTACCCCTATCAGCAGAAGCAGAATCACTCCTACTGCCAAGAACTTCAACGAAACGATGCGGCAGCTTTCTACTCCTGAGGCTAAACAGGCTAGAGCCAAGCAGCAGCGTGAGGATGACGCAAGAACTCTCGCTCAGTATGAGGTTGAGGGAAATAAGTTCATAAGAAATGACGGACAGACCAAAGGTATTTTGGCAAACGATCTGCTCAGTCTTGTTGATTCTTCCATGAATGAGGCACAGGAATTGACACGTCAGCAGTATCAGCAGAACCTTGACAAGATGGGCGGCATCTATGCGCCTCAATCGGTAAAGGAACAGGCTTTCCGTGATGCTCAGACACAGGAGCAGGTGAACCGCCAGAACGTTCTGATGAACAATCTCAGCAGTAAAATCAACGAGATTTATTCGCAGAAGGGAATGCAACGACATATTGCCGAGAGTGCAGAGAAACTGAACATGAGTGTGGAGGAATACGTGGACAAATACGTTACTCCAGAGATTATGAACTATGTTCAGAAGGCTTTGACGATGCGTAATCAGGAGGAAATCATGCCTCACGGTGCGCTTGACTATATCGCCAAGAACCTCATCAACTCTATCATCGGTATGGTTGTGTCCCCATCCGTGATGTCTAGAGATACAAGACAGAGATTGCAGGAAGGTATTGCCATTGCGGATGGTGATGCAGAGATTCAGAAGGTTGCCGGCCGCGAGGATAAAACCTATCGCTCGGGCATCGGTACGAGATTCGCTTCTACTGCCGTAAACATGGCTGCTGATTCTGGTCCGCTCGCCGTAATCGGTGCAGGCGCAAGTGCTGTCGTGAATACTGGAACACGAGTTCTGACTAACGGACTGGTGAAGGCAGGCGTGATGAAGGCGGCGCAGAAACTTACCGCCCAACAGATGGCTTTCAAGGTGGCCAACATGACAACGGCACAGAAGATCATGTCGGGGTTGGGAACCAGAACGGCTACAAGTTCACTGAACCTTGCAGGATATTCGGGCGTAACGGCTGCTTTGAGTCAGGCTTCTACTGGTGATGATACTTCGCTGCAGGCTATCGGCGAGGCTAGTCTGAAAGGTGCTGAGCATGGTGCGGTAACAGGTGCTATGTTCGGAGTTTCGGGCGCAATCATGTCTCCTTGGGTTTCTAAGTTCGGAATTACCGGCATGGAGAAGAGTACTGGCGAGCGGTTGCTTCACGGCGCGCAGAAGTTTGGTGCTACGGCCGCCGGTCTTGGCGTTGAGGCAGGAACCATGATGGTTGCCGATAATGTGACTGGCGATAAGGATATTTCCTTCGGCACTTGGCTGGAAGATGTTGTGATGGTTGGCGCATTCAAAGCTGGCGAACCTAGCAACTTCGTGAAGATGGGTAATATTCTGCATCATCTTACCCATAATAGCGGTGGTAATTTCGTGATTGGCAAGAATGCCAACGGCTCCCCTATCGCTGTGGATATTCGTCTGACTGCTGATGAGAAGAACGAGCTGATTAACTCGGCATCGGGCAAGAATCTGATGGATGCTTTCGTAAAGGTGGACCGTGCATCGAAGACTGCCCCAAGAGATCCGAAGTATAAGACTGCTTACACGGATTTTATGAACGACCCTTATGTTTCACAGAGCACCAAGGAGAAGGTGAATGCGGCCATGGGACTGTTCAATAACACAAGAGGCAGAAGCTACCGAAGCGTGAACGACGTGAAGAATAAGCAGATTCTGGAATACACCAAGAACGGAACGCTGCTCACTCGTACCTCTTATAAGAATGCCGATGAGCGCAGAGCTATTCTTTACAAGCAGAAGCTTTATCGTGATAATGACGATATGATGTCGTTGATGGGCTATGCAAGGATGAAGGATCTGCAGCTGACTGATGAAGACGGAAATGTTACCAAGTTGGCACTTGGTTTCCTTCGTGATAACGGATATGATATGAACAAGGATGCTTCTGACCCAAACAACGCCCGACTGATTAATGAGTTGCGCAACCAGAAGAGTGCGCTCTATCTTGACTGGGAGAAGTATGTAGATAAGAACGGCTTGCTCGAATACCTCAGATCAGAAAGCAGTACTGTTACTAACAACTTCATGGCTTCTATCAAAGAGCTTTTCGGTAAAGAAGGAAGCATTCTTATTGATATTGACAAAATCATGCGCAAGGACCCGATGAAGCGTACCGATGAGGAGAATAGAATCTTCTATCATGTGAAGAAGGCACTCGAAGATGAGCTATTCCCTAGCTGGAGACCACACGCAGACCAGTCTGCCAGCCAAGGCAAAACGGTTGCCGAGGAGAACAAACTGGGAACAGATAACCCAGATAGTGGTGTTGTGGTTGATGAGTTGCGCAACCTTCGCAACGCAGAGCAAGCCCTTGATGCAGCGATGGATAGCAACGATGTGTTCAAGCAAACCTTTGAGCAGTTGCACCAGCAGGGCTTAACACCGGCACAGATTTATGATGCACTCATTCAGAATGGATTGACCGAAGAAGAGTTGACCCCACTTGCCCAATATATTAATGCGAACGCTAGATTGCAGGGTATGCAGCAGGCTACTGCTGATGCTATCAACGAAAACGTGAAGGATTTTGTTTCTGATTGGAGCTATCACGGAACCTTGAGCGGTCAGCCAATGAACGGCGAGCAGGCTCTGTATGTACAGGACAGCAACGGAAGGACACTTCTTGTTGGTTCTGGTGATGTTGCTTTCGACCCGACTACCGGCAGAGCCAAGGAAGGTAGCGGCGACATGCTCGTCTGCTTAGATCCTAACACCAAGGAAATGGTTTATGTGAAAGCAGATGAGGTTACTCTGTTCCAAACCCAGCCTCTCGACCAGTTTGTTGCTGAACAAACTCAGAGATTGCAGATGAAGAACTCTGAGCCATATAATCAGGCAGCGCAGGAGCAGGCTATGTTGGATGCAGCCAAGGCTCAGCAGGAGAAGCCACAAGATAATACCACAAAATCGGAAGATAGTACCACAAAAGAGGGTGATTTAACAAAAGATAATAGCACTTTAACAAAAGTTGATACCACATCGGGCAAAGATAATACCACAAATGAGGACTTAGTACCACAAGAGCAGCCTCAGCCTAGCAGAAAGTTTGCAGATGGCACAGAGGTTCCTATGACTACGGACAGCAAGGGAAGACCTACACCTGATCATGCCAGCATGACTCCAGAGCAGAGTGCGGAGATTCTTGCTGAGGACTTCGGGGAGAATGCTGAGAAGGTGGTGGACGGACAGATTCAGAAAGCAGAGAAGGCTTTGAAGGATGCCGAGAAGATGAAGGTGGACTATACCGCCGAACCTAACGACATCATGGAGCAGGAGACTTTGAAGAATCAGACTATTGAAGCTGCCAAGAAGCAGCTGGACCACGCCCGGAATATCAAGAAGACTATGACTGCCAAGAAGGTTGCGGAGACTGTGGGTAAGACAGAACAGACTGAGAGCGCACATGAAGCTGGTAGCGTGGCAGGACAGAAGTTTGCGAATGCGCCACGACTTGTGGGAAACAAGCGCACAAGAATGCTGCCTGACGGAGAGACCAAGATAAAGGGACACTATGAGATTGTGCCGGCTGACAGTCTTACTCCTTCTCACGATGTGAACAATGGCTACAAGAAATCTGAGGGATTCCCTACCGATGCTGAGGGCAGAACCGTGAATGACCGTGATTATGAGCACGACAAGGCGGCTCAGCAGAATACGGACCAGATTGCCCGAAAGTATAACGGTATGGCTATCGAGCAGGTGCCAGTGGTGTCTGATGAGGGTATCGTTTATGATGGCAACGGTAGAACGATGGCAGGACAGAAGGCGGCAAAGGAAGGTACAGACGCTGAATACATCAACGACCTCTTGGAGAATGCCGAGAACTTCGGTTTTACCAGAGAGCAGATTGAGCAGAGCGGAATCGAGCATCCACGTCTGGTATTGGTGACGGATGAGCGATTGCCATACGATGCAGCGACCTTCGCCAAGTTCAACCGCAACGAGAAGAAGACTCAGAGTAATACCGAACAGGCGGTTGCCAAGGCTAAGACTTTGACTTCTGACGAGGTAGGCGCGATTGTTGCCGAGATTGAGGGAAATGGTTCTCTTGAAGCATTCTTTAACAATTCTAAGGCAATAAATGACTTGGTGAAGACGTTAGTAGATAAAGGTATCATCGGGCAGAACGAGGTGGCACAGATGATGGATAGTCCTGAGCGACTTTCTGCACAAGGCAGGGAGTATGTGAAGAACCTTCTTTTAGGTTCTATCTTCAAGCCTGAGACTATCAGAATGCTGGGCATCGACTCTACGGTGAAGAATAAAGCTATCAACGCTATCCGCTCGGTAATGGACAACATGAAGCTGGGCGAGTTCTCTCTTCGTGATGAGATTGATCAGGCTATCCAATTGCTCTATGAGGCAAGACAGGGTGGCAATAAGGTTGATACGTTGCTGAGAACACCAGACATGTTCGGTGAGGATGCAGCTAAGCGTTACTCTTCTATCTCTCAGATGATGGCTTTAGCCTTGGAGGGCAAGGTTTCTGATTTCAGAGATTTGCTTGACGAATACAACCGCATCGCTAAGGCTAGAAATACTGGCGAGGGCAATATGTTTGAGGCAGCTCCTACCAAGGAAGAGTTAATTAATGAGTATTTGAACTTTAAAAAATGGCAAGATTATGGAACAGGACATTCAGAAAATGAAGGAGGCAATGATGTTTCAGGCAATGAAGAACCTCAACAAGAAGCATCAGGAGGAAATGAACCAGCAGAAGCAGAGCGACCAAGAGTAGAAGAGGCTGACGACTTAGAAAACAAGGAACTCGAAAGTCGTATTGAAGTGACGGACGAGGAAACCGAAACTCCATCTGAGAACGGTCCTATCACAAGGCAGAAGATTCTTATTGATGGAGACAAGGTGGTTATTAAGGTTGATGAGCCTAACGACAAGGGCGAATACACTGGGTCTTACTATGAGTATGATGGCAAGAAGTTTGGTGACTTGAAAGAAGTTGCTGAGTATATTGACAGCAAGCAAGAAGAAGGCCCTCTCCCACTCCTTCCAAAGGAAGAGAATCCTGACCCTACTTTTGACCCGATTGCGGCGGCTGCAGCTGAGTTTAAGAAGGAGCATCCTATGACTGAGGAGGAAATCATGAAGGCAGACGTGGATGATTTGTCCAAGGATATGGCTCTTGATTATCTGAACGGAGAAGTGACAGATGATTTGCATCGTGCAATCTATGAAAGCATCTTTGCCAAGACTAGAGGGCAGAAGACTGAACCAAAGGTTGAGACTTCTAAAACGGAACCATCTGCTGACCCAATGGAAGGAATCAAGAATGCAGCAGAAGGATTCGAGAAGGAGAAGAAATCAAAAACCGAAAAGAAGCCTCAGCAGAAAGCTGACGATGCAGCAGTAGCGGCTTCTAACAAGAAGGTTAATGACCTTTGGGATATGCTTAAGAATGCCGGCAAGGATGAAATTTCTGCTTCGTTTGTTGGTCTTAACTCTAGACAGTTGGAAGTATTGCCTAAGCTGGTGAGCGCCATGGCCGAAAATGCTTATCTGAGAATCAAGAGAGGTATGCACAATCTTGAAGACGTGGTGAAGGAAATGCGCAAGGAGTTTGCTCCTGCTGCCAAGCTCTTTAAGAAGGAAGACGTGGATGCTATCTATGAGCAGATGGTGAATATCCGCTATCGCGATGGCGAGCAGCGCATGAGTTTGAAGGATTGGGCTGACTACTACGAGAAGACTTCGCCTAAGCATCAGGAGAATCTGGTGGGCGACTCCAAGAGTGCCGAAGAAAGAAAGTTGGCTGAGAAGAAGTTTATTGATGCCGTGAACCTGCAGTTGGCTTTCAAGCATAAGTTTAACGGTATTGTTGAGTTGAGAAAGATGGCTGAGAGAGTTGGCTTGAAGGACATCAAGGACACGGACTTGCAGGAGCTTGCAGAAACTGCTATTGTCAAGCGAGCAAGAGGTATCGCTTCTTCGGAATCTACCAACGATGCCGTGAAGTTTGAACACATCAAGACGCTCTATGAGAATCAGCCTAGCCTCAACCAGAGAGATTCTGAGCGAGTAATGAAGCAGCAGTACTCTACCCCTGCCCCTTACGCTTTCCTTGCGGATATGTATGTGAAGGGCAACGGCAAGGTGATTGAGAGTGCTCTGGAGCCAAGTGCCGGCAACGGCATGCTTACCATCGGTTTGCCAATGGATAAGGTACATGTGAATGATATTGATGCACAGCGATTGGCGAACCTGAGAAGACAGGGATTCAAGAACGTGACCAGTCAGGACGGAACGCAGCCTTTTGCAGACAAGGACGTTGACGTGGTGGTGACAAACCCACCATTCGGTAGTGCTACCCCTAAGGAGTATGACGGCTACAAGATTTCTTCTTTGGAAGGACAGATGGCTATCAATGCCTTGGAGAGCATGAAGGACGATGGTCGTGCTG